>SAMEA104404100__coassemble_2043_pt1 | contig 16223 bp, 19 predicted proteins | sample SAMEA104404100__metabat2_high_PE_071 | metagenome-assembled genome bin SAMEA104404100 (sample SAMEA104404100) | Balaenoptera acutorostrata
GCGTAAAAGAGCAGGACTTGCAAGAGCAATTATAACAGAACCACCACTTCTTTTTTACGATGAACCAACATCAGGACTTGATCCTATTACTTCGGCTAAAATGGATCAACTTCTTTTGGATATGCAATCATATTATAAAAATATGACAACTATACTTATTACCCATGATATGGGTAGTGTTCGCCGAGTTGCTGACCATATTTTATTGGTAAAAAATGGTATTGCACATTACAACGGAGATGTGGAAGGATTTTTTAATTCTTCTGACCCATATATTAAAGAATTTCTTGATCAACAAGAAATACAAGAACAAAAACATACACTTCCTGATAATCCAGAAGTTAGACAAGCTTTAAATGATTGGCTTCAAAGCTAACTTTTGACAAGGAATTTGAGGTATATATGTTAAAAAAACAAAGTGCTGTTGGAATTTTTGTCCTTATTGGACTTTTATGTGTTGGTTATCTTACTATAAAACTTGGCAGAATGGAACTTTTTGGTAGTAATGGGTATTCCATTACAGCACAATTTTCTTCTGTTTCAGGTTTACGAAATGGAGCAAATGTAGAAATTTCTGGAGTGCAAGTTGGACGAGTAACTAAAATTCATCTTGATCCAGCAAGTTATCTTGCACAAGTAACCATGCAAATTGACAAAGGAATTTCTCTTAGCGATGACACAATGGCATCTATAAAAACCAGTGGTCTCATTGGAGATAGATTTGTAGAACTTACTCCTGGCGGTTCTACTGATACCCTTGCAGAAGGTTCTTCAATTACAGATACAGAACCTCCTGTTGATCTTATTGCACTTATTTCAAAATATGTATTTGGGAGCATCTAATGTATAAAATACTTTTTACCTTATTTATTGCTTTAACCACAATGGTTTCAACTGCTTTTGCTGATCCTGGTACACCAAAAGAACGTGTTGAAAATGGAAGTGCTAGAATTTTCAATCTCTTACTTCAAGAAGATTTTCAAAATCCAGCAACAAAACCACAAGTATTAGAACAAATTGAAGCTGAACTTATTAGTTTCTTTGATTTTGAAGAATTTTCCACAAGAACAGTAGGACCAAAATGGCGTCAATTTACAGCTCAACAAAAAGCTGATTTTATTGATGCATTTACTGAACTTCTTAGAAATTCTTATATTAATACCCTTGATTCTTACAAAGGTGAAACATTAAACTATGTTGGTGAAGTTCGTTCTAAAGACGGTAAAAAAGTAGAAGTACATACTGTTTTTAAAGGACAAGAAAAAGATTATCCTGTTTCTTTCCGTATGCTTGTAAAAAATGATGAATGGGTTGTTTACGATGTTATTATTGAAGGCATTAGCATGATTAAAAACTATCGTGAACAATTCAAAGATATTTTAGTAAGAGCTGAACCAAATGAACTTATTACTCGTATCCGTGAAAAAGCTCAAGAAGTAAAAGATAAACCTCTTACTGAACAAAAATAAGAAGAAAAACAATGAAAAATATTCCATGTATTTTATTTTGCTGCTTTTTAGCATTATCTCCAGTAACTTCACAATCTTCCTATGCAGAAGAAAAAGCTACTGTTGCTACTGACGATTATTTTAATGATGATTACTTTGATGAATCTTATGAAGATAATACAGAGCAAAAATCAGACACTTTTTATGCATGGAATATTTTTTGGCATAATGTTAACGATGTTACACTTACAAAAATTGCAGAACCAGCTCACAAACAATATAGTAAAGTAGTTCTTCCTCCAATGCGTTCTGCTATTGAAAACTTTGGGCATAATCTTGGTACTCCAAAACGTATGATTAATGCTCTTTTACAAGCAGAATTTGCTCAAGCTTTTATTGAACTTGGAAGATTTATTATTAATACAACTTCCAGTCTCGGTTTTGCTGATGTAGCACAATTCCATAAACCATTATATCCTTATAAACCAGAAACTCTTTGCTTTGGCTATACATTAGCCAACTGGGGGATTGGTGAAGGTCCTTATTTTGTTATTCCATTTTTAGGACCATCAACAATTCGTGAAACAGTTGGCACTATTTTAGATTCTGCAACTTCTGCATATAGTTATTTTGTACCTTTATATGTATCACTTCCAGCAGAAGCTCTTTTTGCATTCAATACTATTGATACTGTTTATATTCCATATGAAAACCTTAAAGCAAATGCATTTGAACCATATATAGCTATTAAAAATGCATACTTAGAAAATTTAGATTATAAACGACCATAAATATTTTGTGGAGGTTTTATGCAAAATCAAAAAAAATTATTTCCAATTACTTGGGAACAAGTTCATAGAGATGCAAAACAACTTGCACATAAATTAAAACAAGAAAAAACATTTACTGCTATTATTGCCATTGGTCGAGGTGGGCTTGTTCCTGCTGCTATTTTAGCCCGTGAATTAAAAATAGATTTAATTGATACTATATGTCTAAATTCTGACAATAATTCAGATACTATTATTAAAAAACCTTGTTTAGAACAAGAACATATTCTTATTATTGATGATATTGCAAATAATGGTAATACATTACAAACAATAAAACCATTATTTCCCCAAGCACATTTTGCTTGTTTATACACAAAACAAGAAGGAAAAAAATATGTGCAAACCTTTATTACAGAAGTAAGTCAAGATACATGGATAGTTTTTCCATGGGATAATGATGCATAAAACTTTTTAGGTAACATAATGACAAATCTTACGAAATCAAGAATACTTGCTTTCTTAGCTATATTTTGCTGGTTTCTCCTTTTTTATACACAAATAAATATTATAATAGTTGCAAGTTGCATTGCATTTCTAACATACCCTTTATTTAAATTCATTCATTCAAAATATAATATGTGGGTATCTGTTGGAATTTATTATTTTATCCTTTTTCTTATAATTGTCATTCCTATAACCCTTATTGCTCTATTAGTAACTCCACAAGCAATAAATGGGTATAATACACTTCTTTTATGGATAGATAATGGTTTACAAGTACCTAAAGCCTATGAAGAAATTTTTGAAAATGTCTATAATTGGCTTATAACCATTCCAGGATTTCAAAGTTCAACGGCAGAAATAACAACTCTTATCAAAAAAACAATTGGACAATTTATCCAAATACTTTTAACTGGTAGTTTAAGTTTTGCAGGAAATACGATTAACATTGCTTTTCAAATTTTCCTTATTATTTTTCTTTCTGGTTTAGCTGTTGTTTATGCTCCAACCTGTAAAAAAATTGCTATTCGTGTTAGCACATTGCCAGAAGAATGTATTAATAGATTTATTAACACATTTCAAAGAGCGGTACGTTCCATTTTTTTAGGTATTTTCTTTGTAGCTTTTATACAAGGTATATTAACAGGTATTGGATTTTTTATTTTTGGTGTAAAAGACGCTGCCTTTTGGGGATTAATTGCTATTATTTGTGCTGTTGTTCCTATTTTAGGTACTGCCCTTATATGGGTACCTGTTGCAATCACAACATGGGTTAATGGCTCATTTTACAGTGCATTGGGCATAGTTATTTGGGGTATGATTGTTGTAGCTGGTGCTGATAATTTTCTTCGCCCATATTGTTTAAAGACAGGAATAAAAACATCTATTATTGTTTTATTCTTTTCCATAATATGTAGCATAATTACATTTGGTCCTATTGGTCTATTAATTGGACCTATTCTTGTAGCCTTTGGCGTCCAAGCTGTTGAAGAAAGTGATTATCTTTTAACTTTATATAATAAAAAATAATTATTTTTTATTATTTTTAGGGGGAAAACTTTTGAAAAAGTTTATCCCCCTACCCCCCTTACAAAACTTTTTAATATAAAACTTTCACTCTTATATACAACATATCTAACTAAAATAAATTAAATAACAAAATAAAATAAAAGTTAGTAACAATAAAAAAACTCATTTTGCACGCAAAATGAGTTTTGGATTAAAAATTTTTGAAAAGGGATTTTAGGTGGAGGACTTTTTATAAAAAATCCTCCCCCTAAAAAAAATCATTGTATTTTATAAAAAATCTAAATCAGTTGCAGAAAAACCATTTCCCATCATAAGTTTTACATATTGTACACCACGTTCATTAACTGGTAAAATTGGGAAAGTATTACCACAATTTTCGCATTTTGCGACAGCTGGTTGAGTTGGAGCAACTAATCCCATTTTTTGATGACAATGTGGACAGCTATAAAAAAAGATTAATTCCATACCACATGGAGCAACTGGTTTTACAGGTTGCATAATAACTCCTACAATAATGAAATTCCGTTCATTTCACTTGGTTTATCTTGTTTCCAGAGCGTTAATAATGTTGGAGCAATATCGCCAAGTTTTCCTTGTTTGGTAACTTTTAAACTTCCTTCTTTATTCATAATAATAAAAGGAACTAAATTCATACTATGGGCAGTTTGTGGTTTATTATTACTATCAAGCATTTCTTCCACATTTCCATGATCAGCAGTAATACAAATATACATATCATAAGAAAAACATGCTTCAACAATTTTTTGCACACAACTATCAACAGCTTCACAAGCTTTAATCGCTGCGTCTATTTTCCCAGTATGCCCTACCATATCAGGATTTGCTAAATTACAAACAAGAAAATCAAATTCATCTTTTTGAATAGCATCAATAAGCTTATCTGTAACTTCGTATGCACTCATTTCAGGCTTTAAATCATAAGTTGCAACACTTTTAGGAGAATTAACTAAAATACGACTTTCACCATCAAAATTTTCTTCTCTACCACCGCTAAAAAAATATGTTACATGTGCATATTTTTCTGTTTCAGCAATACGAAGTTGTTTTAAACCATGTTGTGAAACCCATTCTCCTAACGTATTTTTCAATACATCTTTTCCATAAGCAACTGGAATATCTAAACTTGCCTCATAAGAAGTCATGGAAGCAATACCAGATAATTGTGGAACATGATTTCTATTAAATCCTGTAAAATCTGTATCTACAAAAGCATGAACAAGTTCTCTTGCTCTGTCTGCTCTAAAATTAAAGAAGAAAATACCGTCATTATCTTGTATTGTTGCATCTGAAATTAAAAGATGTGGTTCTATAAATTCATCAGTAAGATCTTTTGTATAGGAATTTTCTAAAACACCTTTAGCATTACTTGCTTGTTCTGCCTTTCCATCAACAAGCAAATTCCATGCTTTTTCAACACGTTCCCAACGCTTATCCCTATCCATGGCATAAAAACGTCCACAAATACTTGCAAGTTTTCCTGTAAATTCTTGCATACTTACTAAAATTTCATCAACATATTTTATACCAGAAGTAGGAGATGTATCTCTTCCGTCCATAAAGGCATGTAAGTATACAGGAATATTATTTCTTTTTGCCAATTCCAAAAGTGCTTTTATATGATTAATATGACTATGCACCCCACCATCAGACAAAAGCCCCATAAGATGCAAACGTCCATTTTGTTTTTTTACTTGCTCCACAAGTTGCACTAAAACTGGATTTTCAAAAAATTCTCCAGAGCTAATGGCAGCATCAACTGCTTTCATATCTTGTAAAACAACACGTCCAGACCCTATGTTTAAATGCCCTACTTCTGAATTTCCAATAAATCCATCAGGTAAGCCTACATATTCACCAGAAGCTTGCAATTTTGCTAAATTTTCATCTTGTAAAATTTTATCTAAAAAAGGCGTATTTGCTAGACTAGCTGCATTACCTGCACTTTTTTCTGCAAGTCCATATCCATCTAAAATCAAAAGTAATGTTTTAGGAATACGCATAATTATACCTTTTTTGCTCTTTCACTCATAACAACATGTTCTGCTTCATGCCAAAGACTTTCAAGATGAAATAATTCTCTTGTTTCTTCTTGGAAGATATGCACAACAATATCATTTAAATCAACAAGCACCCAAGTTCCAGCTTGATATCCTTCTGTGGACAAAATCTCAAAATTAGCATTTTTACTCATTGCAATAATATGATCAGCTAAACTTTTAGCATGACGAGCTGAACTTGCAGAAGCAATAATTACAGTATCTGTTACTGCATTTTTAATTTCTAATACTGTAATGTTTTTTGCTTTGCTTTCATCTAACCATATATAAATTTGTTCTGCTTTTTCCTTAGTAGGCATAAGAGAGAATTTTTTTTCTTTTATTATTTCTTTACTCATTTTTTTCTCCACATATTTTTTTATATTCTAGCAAAAATTTTATATAAGTACAAATAGGAAATTCTTCTATTTTTAACTTGTTTTTGTTTTCCTTACTATTATTTTTCACAAAAAGTTTAATCATAAATATAATAAGAATTCTTAACTCATATCACAAGATAAAATAAAAATTTTTAAATATTTTTCTTTATAACACTATAAAATAACATAAAAAATATATTATAATAACATATTATTTTTTATAAGAAACTTTTTACAAATTCTCCTCTTAAAAAATACTATTATTTTAGAAAAAACTTACTTAATAATAAATTTTATTAAAAAGAAATATAATATAATTTCAATAGTTCTTCCTTGACCAAGTGGGAAATTTGGTGCATAAAAAATTCAGAAATGTAAAAGGAGTTTTCCATGATGTTTCAACGAGATTTAGAAAGCTTACCAAAAGATGAATTGCAAGCTTTACAACTTAGAAGATTACAAGATCTTTGTGCTAGAATTTATGCAAATGTTCCTTTTTATCAACGCAGATTTGACGAAATAGGCATTACCCCAAAAGATATTAAATCTTTATCTGATATAAAATATCTTCCTTTTACAGAAAAACAAGATTTACGAAATAATTATCCTTACGGACTTTTTGCTGTACCAAAAGAAAATATTGTACGTTTACACGCATCAAGTGGAACAACTGGAAAAGCAACTGTTGTAGGATATACACAAAGAGATATTGATAACTGGGCAAACTGTATGGCTCGCTCTTATGCATCTGTTGGCTTAACCCAAAAAGACATGCTCCATATTGCTTATGGTTATGGATTATTTACTGGTGGTCTCGGGGCTCATTATGGAGCTGAAAGACTTGGAGCTGTTGCTATTCCTATGTCAGGTGGTTCAACAAAAAGACAAGTTCAATTAATGAAAGATTTTGGAGCAACTGCCCTTTGTTGCACTCCTTCTTATGCTCTTTATTTATATGAAGCTGCTAAAGAAGCTGGTATCAATCCACAAGAATTGCCTTTACGTATTGGTGTTTTTGGTGCTGAACCATGGACAGAAAATATGCGTCATGACCTTGAAGAAAAACTTGGTATCAAAGCATATAATATTTATGGATTGTCCGAAGTTATGGGACCTGGTGTGGCAGTTGAATGTATGGAAGGAAGTCATGGTATGATGCATATCCAAGAAGACCAATTCTATCCTGAAATTATTGACCCTATTACAGGTGAACAACTTCCAGATGGTGAAGAAGGTGAGCTTGTTCTTACTACTCTTACTAAAGAAGGTATTCCTCTCCTCCGTTATAGAACACGTGATATTACCTCAATTAATAATGTACCTTGTGCATGCGGAAGAACCTTTAGACGTATTACAAGATTAAAAGGTCGTTCTGATGATATGCTTATTATACGTGGGGTTAATGTATATCCTTCACAAATTGAAAGCATTATTGTTGAAGCAGAAGGTACTGCACCTCATTATCAAATTGTTCTTGCAAAAGAAGGAGCTTTAGATACAGTTGAAGTTCTCATTGAGGTTGCAGAAAATTCCTTTGATGATACCATTAAAAGCCTACAAAAACGTGAACAAAAAATTCAAAAAACGATTAAGGAATTTTTAGGAGTTACAACAAAAGTTCGTCTTGTTGAACCTAAATCCATTGAAAGAACAGAAGGAAAAGCAAAACACGTTATTGATAATCGTTAAGAGTTAAAAATATGTTTGATTTTCATATAGAAATTCACGAAAAATTTTCTCCTGCTACTGCAATTTTTTATGCAAAAAATATGGGATTAAAAGGAATAGCCATTGTTTTACCCGTTGACTATCTTCCTCAACTAAAAACTACTTGTGAGTTTTCTGATTATGAAATTTTAGAACAAGATTTAACAACACTACATAATGCTATTGATAAAACTAATCCTCAAATTGCAAAACTTCTACTTTTGCAAAAACAAATTGATGAACTTGCAATTTATGAAAATATTCAATGCTTTTTTGGTATAAAGCTTATGCATATCCCACCAAGTTTAATTGAAAAAAGTGTTTTATTATATAGAGCATTAGGTATACATTTAATAGCCGTACATGGTGAAAGTATTTCTGATATGGTTGAACAAGGTACAAACTTTAATGCTTGTCTTGCACATATTGATATACTTTATCATGCTGGACTTATTGATGAAAAATGTGTTGAACTTGCCAAAGAAAATAACGTATTTTTAGAAATTTGTTCCCATCCAAAGCATGCATATACCAATGCACATATTGCAAAAATTGCCGAAAAATATGGAGCAAAAATTGTTTTTGGAAGTGGAGCAACAAAACTAGAAGAACTTCATAGTCCTGAAATGCAAAAAGCTATTTATGCTGGTGCATTGATTTATACAAACAATAACAATGAACTTTTATTAAAGTTACAAACACAATTTTTCCAAAAAGGAGTAAATTATGGCAACTTGTCCAAAATGTAATGGTTCAGGTAGAGAATCCTGTGGTGTATGTTGGGGTGGTCAAAGACAAATTCTTTGTATGGGTTGTAGTGGACGTGGTTATATCAAGCACGCTGATGGCTCAAAAGAAACCTGTAAACGATGTAATGGTAGCAAAGTGTATATTCCACTAAGCTGTCCAAAATGTGATAACTCTATTCCTTGCCCTCACTGTAACGGAACAGGTCAAGTATAATTTTATTTTTTGTGGGGGAAATGATTTCCCCCACTCCCCCTCAACCAGGCAACATTACTGAAACAAATTTCAGTAATGTTGCCTAATTTTAAAGACTAGCAAAAATTTTTTTCTCAAAAAATTAATTTATTTTTATTAGTAAAAAATAATTCTTATAAAATAATTTTAAAATGTACGTTAAATTTTATTATCTATGGTAATTATTTTATAAAGTAAAAACAAAAGCTCTTTTGTACACAAAAGAGCTTTTGGATTAAAAAGTTTTGAGAGGAGAACTTTTTCAAAAGTTCCCCTCTCAAAAAAAATCATAAAATAATTATCCCCAATAAAGAGAAATCCATTCTCCATCTTTCATATCTGTTTCTTGAGTAAAACGACGAGCTGTTCCCATTTTAGAATAAGCTTTTTCTAAATCAGCTACTTGTGTTCCTAAAAATCCTGATAATACAAGCACATGATTTTCATTTGTTACATTCATAATATCTTCAGCCATTTCACGAAGAGGTGCAGCTAAAATATTAGCAATAACAACATCAAATTTTTGCCCTTTTACTTTTTCAATACTGCCAAGCTCTACATTAAAATCTTGTACTTTATTAATTTCACAATTTTCTTTTGCATTATCCACAGCTAAACTTTCAATATCTAAGCCATATCCAGTAAGCCCATATTTTGTGCAAGCAATTCCCAAAATTCCAGATCCTGTTCCTAAATCTAAAAAATATTGTCCTGCTTTTATTTTTCCTTCGTGATATAATGTTGTAAGAGCTTTTAAGCAAAGCACTGTACTTGCATGATGTCCTGTTCCAAAAGCTGATTTAGGTTCAATAATAATTTTATGTAAATTCTTTTCATTTACATAACTTTCTTCAAGCCAAGGAGGAAGAATAACAAAATCACCTACTTCAATAGGTGTAAAATATTCTTTCCAAGCATTTGTCCAATCAGCTTTTTCAATTTGAGAACGAGAACAAAGAGCATTAGGGAGAAAACTTGCTATTTCATTAGCTAAGCTATCTAAAATTGTACCATCTTCACAATGCATACGAAGCTTAATTTGCCCTGTTGGAAGACTTTCTTCTTCCCAACCATAACTTAGTGCTTGCCCAACTAATGCCTCTGCAAGTGCAAAATCTTCTTCCTCTACAATAATCTCTAAGCGTTCAAGAAAACTATCTTTATTCATATTAATTAAACCTTACTAACATAAATGTAATTGAACTTCATCAGAACCATCACGTTCTTTTAATAATACATCAACCCTTTCCAATTTTGCAGTATTAATTTGTTTACCAACATACGCAGCAAAAATAGGTAATTCTCTATGCCCTCTATCTACAAGAACTAAAAGCTCAATAGTGGAAGGACGACCATAATCTTGTAATGCCTCAATAGCTGCACGTATTGTTCTGCCTGTATAAAGAACATCATCAACCAAAATAATATGTTTACCTTCAATAGAAAAAGGAATATCAGAAGCTGAAAGCTCTGGAATATTTGTAAGTGAAGTCCAATCATCACGATAAAGACTTATATCAAGAGTTCCTTGTTGTATCTTTGTTTTTCCTTTTTCTGATAAAATTTTTGCTAATCTATTCGATAAATCAACTCCACGTCTTACTATTCCAATAAGCACAATGGAATCTAAATTAGCATATTTTTCCATGATTTGATATGCTAAACGATCAAGAGTGCGTTCAATATCTTCTTTATTCATTAATATTTTCATTATATTACCTCATCATAATAGTAAATAACAACATAAAAAATATAAACAATTCTTATACATTTGAAAAGAAATTTTATACCATATAATTTTTATTTAATAAAAAACTTTTATATTAAAAAGAAGTTAAAAAGAAAACGTTTTCAAAAATTCTCCTTAAAAAATAAAATTATTTAAAAACACAGCATAATAAATTTATTATATAATGTTATTATATCAACTAACAAATAACACTATTTTTTATTTCTTATATAAAAGAAAATTTGACAACTTAACAATAGGTCTTATTTTAAAAAGAAAACATTTATGGAGTAAATATGTTTACCCTTTCAAATTCAGCAAAAAAAGAATTAGAAGCATTTTTTTCTCAAAAAGATCGCTCTTATATAAGAATTTTTCCAGGTCAAGGTGGTTGTACGGGATCTAAACTTGCGTTAGCACTTGATACCCCTAATGATGAAGATCATACGTTTCAATTAGAAGGATATGATTTTTGTATTGAAAAAAGCTTACTCAACCTTATTAAAGGTGCAAGCATTGATTTAAGCTATAAAGGATTTATTGTTGAACCAATAGAAGATTTACCACAAAAAAAATCTCCTTGTTCTTCTAATGGTTGTCAATCTTGTGGTGGGTCTTGTTCTCATTAGGACACATTTATACTTTAACTTTTCTATTTAAATTATAAAAAATAATCTTCTCAATCTTATTCTAACATTGACAAAAATAGATTTGGAACTTAATATATTTTAAAATAAACCACGCTATAAGCGTTGGAGGAAGGAATGATAAAATTAACTGACAATGCAAAAAAAGAATTAGACGCTTTTTTTGCTGATAAGGAAAAATCAACTATTCGCGTATTTTTAGCTCCTGGTGGCTGACGCGGTCCTAAATTATCTTTGGCTCTGGATGAGTCCAAATCAGATGATACAACTTTAGAAGTTGAAGGATTTTCCTTCTGCATTGAAACCAGTTTATTAAACCAAATTGGTAGTGCAACTATTGATATTTCTTACATGGGCTTCACCATTGAACCAGAAAAACCACTTAATAGTGGCGATTCAGGTTGTTCCTCTTGTGGAAGCGGTGGTTCTTGTTCTATATAAGAATATATTAAATACCTTTTGTATTCCCACTTTGCTTGTACTTTTTGCTTGCACTGTGGGAATATTTTTATGAGCAGATAACATGATAGAAATTAGTCTCAACGCCCTTAAAGAACTTGATAAATTTTTTAGTTCTCAAGAAAAAAAGCCTATTCGTATTTATTTAGCACCGGGAAATACAAGTTCTCGCCTTGAATTTATTTTAGATAACCCCACAAGTGGCGATGATGTGATTATAAAAAATACCTACACATTTTGTATTAATACGGAATTATTAAAAAAATGTGGAGGAATACAAATTGATGTAATTGATGATAACTTTGTGGCAACACCTACAATTCCTTTTCCTAAAAAAATGACTTCTTGTTCCTCATCAAGTTGTAGTAGTTGTCCATCAAGTTGTAAAAAATAAGGATATACTATGAAATGCCCAATCTGTGGTAAAGTTCTTGAAGATGGATATTGTAAAACGTGTAAACGAGTTATTCACCCACTTTACCAACACACCAAAAAACCAGAAGATAATGAAATTATAGAAGCTGAAATAGTTGAAGATGATAATGATACAAATAATCAACATGAACACCATTATCGCCGTTTTTCGTATAGACAATCACCATTTTTCACCCAGTATTCTTTTAGAAATAATGTAAGTGTTAATAATTCTTGTTTAACAGGTATAATAAGTCTTGCATTAATCTTTTTTGTATTTTTACAAATGGGATTTTTAGCAGCTTTAGGTTTTGCTTTTTTTACCTTTATTGGAAAAATAATTACAACAGTGTATTTTTTCAAAAATCTTATGGAAGGTAAAATTCTTCCTCCCCTTATTCTTGATGTTGCTGTTTGGGTACTTTCCTATGTCTTAGTAACATGGCTTGCCTCATAATATTTTTTACTAAAAAAATAAATAAATATTAAATAAAAAACGCTCTCTTGCACGCAAAAGAGCGTTTGGATTAAAAAGTTTTGAGAGGAGAGTTTGAGAGGAAATATTTCCCCTTTTATTATTTTTATCCAACAAGAATTTTCATATCATTTTGCACATCAGTAATTGGAGCAATGCCAAAATTTTCAACTAAGAAACTTGCAACATTTGGAGAAAGAAATGCTGGTAACGTTGGTCCAAGATGAATATTTTTTACACCTAAATGTAATAAAGCAAGAAGCACAATAACAGCTTTTTGCTCATACCAAGCAACGTTAAAAGCTATTGGTAAATCATTAATATCTTCCAAGCCAAAAACTTCTTTGAGTTTCAAAGCAATGACAGCTAAGGAGTAACAATCATTACATTGACCTGCATCAAGAACTCGAGGAATACCACCAATATCCCCTAAATCTAATTTATTATATTTATATTTTGCACAACCAGCAGTAAGAATTACAGTATCTTTTGGTAATTCTTTTGCAAAATCAGCATAATATTCACGTGATTTTTGGCGACCATCACAACCAGCCATAACAACAAATTTCTTTATAAGACCTTGTTTTACCGCATCAACAACTTTATCAGCTAAAGCTAAAACTTGATTATGAGCAAAACCACCAATAATTTCACCTTGTTCTAATTCTGTTGGAGCAGAACAAGTTTTTGCTAATGCAATAATTTCAGAAAAATCTTTGTCCTTACCTTTTTCACCAGCAATATGTTTACAGCCAGTAAAACCTGCTGCACCTGTTGTAAAAAGTCTATCTTTATAACTTGCTTTTGGTGGCACTAAACAGTTTGTAGTAAGAAGAATAGGTCCATTAAATTTTTCAAATTCTTCTGTTTGTTTCCACCATGCATTACCATAGTTACCAAAGAAATGACTATATTTTTTGAATTTTGGATAATAGTGAGCTGGAAGCATTTCAGAGTGAGTATAAATATCTACACCACTATCTTTTGATTGTTCAAGTAATGCCTCAAGATCTGCTAAATCATGTCCAGAAATTAAGATACCTGGACGTGTACCAACACCAATATTTACTTTTGTAATTTCAGGATTTCCATAGGTTTCTGTATTTGCTTTATCAAGTAAAGCCATTGCATTAACACCCATTTCACCTGCTTTCATTGCAAGGCTAATAAGAGTATTTAAATCAACATCTTTTGTAAGTGTTGCAAAAGCTTCTTGCATAAAACGATGAATATCTTCATCATCATAACCAAGTGCTATTGCATGTTTCATGTATGCTGACATACCTTTTAATCCATAGGTAATAAGCTCACGCATACTTCTAATATCTTCATTTGCTGTTGAAAGAATACCTATTTGACGCATTTTTGCATAAATTTTTTCTTCTGCATCTTCACACCAAAGACTATCAGCACTTAATGCATTTTTATCATCAATTTTTGCAAGCAATTCTTGCTTCATTTTTAATGTTTGTCTTATTCTTTCTAAAAAAATATTTTTATCAAAATTTGCATTTGTGATTGTAGTAAATAAATTTAAATTGATATAATGATTATATGAACAATCAATTTTGCTACCTTGTTGACGTAAAATAGTAGTTATATTGCAAAGCTCTTTTGTTACAAATAAAAGCATATCTTGTAAGCCAGCAACTTCAGCATCTTTTCCACAGACACCAACTTTTGTACAGCCTTTATTTCCAGCTGTTTCTTGACATTGATAACAAAACATTGCTGTATTTTCCATAAAAGTTCTCCTTTAATTTGATAAAAAGAGAATAAAAAAATAAAAAAATAATTCTTTTGGAAAAACAACAAAATTATTTTTAGTTATCAAAAAAAATATTAATTTCTTTTTTTGAGAGGAGAACTTTTGAAAAAGTCCCCTCTCAAGCTCTCCCCTCAAAACTTTTTAATCCAAAAAACTTTTTTATATAAAACTTTTTAATTTTCTATATTATTTTCAAAATAAGCTTGATAATAAAAAAAGCTGTCTTGCAAATTAAGACAGCTTTTCATTTCATTTTTTTAAAAAATTATTATTGAGCTTTTAGCATACGTGCTTTTTCATAAAGTTCTCTCCAACATGGAGCATCTGGGAAAAGTTTTTTAGGTTCAGAGAATTTTTTATCTTTAAAACCACTAAAATCTTTTGCATAACGATATGATCTATGAGTATAGTTCAAAAGAAGATTTATTTCTGCACGCACTGCATCTTCTTCAGTTAAAAGAGCGGTAGGAACACCTTTAACAAAAGGATTGATATATTCCCAAACTACTTCTGGTTTTTCTTCACAAGTAATTTCAAAAACATGACCAGTATTAGAAGATGTTACAAAAATATTCCCATTTGGAAGTTTTTGTGCTGCACCTTGAAATGCAGAATAAAAACTATTCATATTAACTGCTGAATATTCCCAAACAATTTTTTTAGTTTTAATATCTATAATAACAACTCGTGAACGATTATGCTCTGGATTTTGCCAACCATTATCAAAAATCATAATTTTATTGTCACCAAGCCATGTAGCATTATGAGGTCCAAAAAGTTGTTGATCATGAGCATTTATCCAACTTGGAGCTACCCCTTTACCACGATTAGAAGGATTACCCCAACGAAATTCAATTTTACCTGTTTCTTTATTTAACAAAAATACTTCACCAAAATTTCTTGAACAAAGAAGAATTTGATTTGTTTCTGGGATATAATCAATACTATTAAAATGTGTCCAGTCAGAATCAGAGTAATAATGACTATTTGGTAAAATATAATTAATATTAAATTGATCTTCTCCCATACCTATATGATCCCAAACATGCCAAGACCATACTTCATTTCCTTGTGCATCAATTTCTAATAATGCATCAGGCCAAATTTCACCATATTTTTGACCATCATATATAAATTCATCTTTTTCTGGTAATGTGCCTTTTGCTCTGCCTTTTTCATAAGCTTCTGCAGTACTTTTTCTTTCCCATACAAGAACTAATGTATTACCATTAGGTAAACGTTTAAAGCAATGGTGTGTTGTTTGATCTGGATTTTTTGGGGTAAATTGCCAAACCACATTTCCTTCCCAATCAAGTTCTTGTATTCCAGTTGTTGCCCCACCAAAAGGTACTTTAAATGTTGCTTCGCGATACCCTCTTAATAAATTCCCATTAGGAAGTAATTCTGCATACAAACCTGGACGATATTTTGTTTTCCATTCGTGTACAATATTTCCTTCCATATCAAGGAGATAACTATTTGTTCCAGTATTTGGAGATAAAAGAGTATACCCATCAAAGGCTTTTTCTTTATTCCATTTTAATACACCAGTTGGAGTTTCAAATACTTCAACAGCATGAGCTGATTGTTGATACCCCATTAATAAGCCAAGTGTTAATAAGCAAATTGCTGATAATTTTTTCATACTTACCTCATTGTATTAAAATAAACAACAAACCAAAAACATAATAATGTGTTATTTTTCACATTTAATTATTTATATACTCAATTTTTTAATAAAAATGTAGTTAATGCTACATTTTTATATTTTTATTTTTAAAATTTCTAAATGAACATTATTTTTTTTGAGAGGAGAACTTTTGAAAAAGTTCCCCTCTCAAACTCTCCCCTCAAA
>SAMEA104404100__coassemble_2045_pt1 | contig 16219 bp, 10 predicted proteins | sample SAMEA104404100__metabat2_high_PE_071 | metagenome-assembled genome bin SAMEA104404100 (sample SAMEA104404100) | Balaenoptera acutorostrata
TAGTACCACGTTGTGCACTTTCCATTACAACACGGTCACTACCTAAAATTGCATTAGGGAAAACTTGAACTTTAATTTTTCCATCACTTTTTTCTTCTACAAGCTCTTTAAATTTCTCATAAGCAAGTGTGATATGGTTTCCAGGAGGAGTTGTGTGTGCAACTCTAAATTTTAGTTTAGGACCATCATACGCAGCAAATGCAGTTCCAGAAAATGCAAAAAGCATAGCCATTGCAATACTTAAAATCTTTTTCATAAGATCCTCCAACAGAGTAATACATTTTCTATAAGATATTATTTTCACAAAGAAAATGCATAAATAACATTTAGCCTTTCTATTTTTCTTTGTCAATTTGCATAAATATAGCTTTATAAATATAAGTATACGATTAGTAATTTATTTTATACATTAATATATACATTGCTCTTTTTATCACTATTAAATGTATTATTTTATTTTGCAATGCAAATACAACTTGCTTTATCTATAATAGCATGATAAATAATGCATAAATAACTCATACAAAACATTTTACCCAATAAAATAGGATTGTTATGATAGAAAATACTATACCTGAAATTTTAAAAACACTCTTAGAATTTTTTCCAATTCCATTATATGCATGCCTTTTAGAAAGAGACTCAGGAAAAATCCTAGCTTGTAATGAAAAAACCTTGTTATTCTTTGATACAACTGAAAAAAAAATACTTGGTAAAACACTTTCATCTGTTCTTAGTAAAATAGGTGCAAATCATACTGATTTTATTTATCAACTCTCCCCTGATGGAGAAGCAAGAACCTTTACCATAAAAAATAGATCATTTCTTTGTTTTAAAAAGAAAATTTCAAATAATGACTTTGAATTATCTCTTAAAAATCCACTAGTTTATGTTTTTTGGGTTGAAATTCCCTATCAACAAGGAGAACGGTATGAACTCCTTTTGCATGAATTTGAAATTCTTTTAGATTCCATACATGATGGAATATGGATCATTGACGGAAATGGCATAACATTACATGCTAATAAAGCATTAAAACGAATTGCAGGTATCAACTCTAAAGACGTTGTAGGAAAACATGTAACAGTTCCTATGATGCAAGGAAAGTTCAATAGTTGCGTAACATTAGATGCATTAGCACAAAAAAAAGTTGTAACACAATTTGATGATTATACCAACGGTAGAAGATGTCTTAATACAAGCACTCCCATTTTAGATGAAAATGGAAATGTACAAAGAGTTGTGGCACTTATTCGTGATATGACAGAGTTTGATGACTTACATAAAAAAGTTGTTGAAGCAGAACAAACTGTTAAACAATATAAAGGTGAAATAAAAAATAATGAAAATTCATCTGGTTATATTGGTAATAGTAAAGTTTTTCAAAACTGTCTTGATCAACTTAAAAAAGTCGCAAAATCACCATCTTCTGTTCTTCTTATGGGAGAAACAGGAACAGGTAAAAGCCTTGCAGCATCATATATTCATGAGCATAGTGTAAGAAAAGATAAACCTTTTATTTCAATAAACTGTGCTGCTATTGCTGAATCTCTTATTGATTCTGAACTTTTTGGTTATGAAAAAGGTGCATTTACAGGAGCAGATCAAGCAGGAAAAAAAGGCTATTTTGAACTTGCTGATAAAGGAACTTTACTCTTAGATGAAATAGGTGAGCTCCCTCTCAATGTACAAGCAAAACTTTTACATGTACTTGATAATTATGGATTTCACAGAGTAGGAGGTAATGCTTCTATAAATGTTGATGTGCGTATTATTGCAGCCACCAATAGACCACTTGAAGAGTTAGTAGAAAAAGGTGAATTCAGAGCAGACCTTTTTTATCGTTTACACGTACTTACCGTAAAAATTCCACCATTACGACAACGCCAAGAAGATATTCCACAATTAGCAGAATCTTTTTTATCTGATGCTTGTAAACGACTAAATACAGTTAAAAGCTTTGCTCCAAAAGCTTTATTAGCTCTTTCTGCCCACACTTGGCCAGGAAATGTTCGGGAACTTCGTGGTGCGGTTGAATATTTAGCAGCAATGACAGAAGGAAATATTATAAGAGTAGCTGACCTCTACCCTTATGTTCTTTCCGAAAAACAAATTGAAACAAATACTGCCATCACTGTAAACGATAAAACTCTTGAAGAAGCAGTCTTTGAACTTGAATATTCTATGATAAAAGATGCCCTCGTACAAGAAGGAAGTACCTATAAGGCTGCGAAAAAATTAGGGATTAGTCAATCAACAGTTGTTCGTAAAGCAAAGCATTTAGGTATAAAAATCTCAGATTAGAAGATTTTTACCAAGTCAAAAATGCATTGTTTGTATTATTTTTTGAAAAATGCTTTCATTCTTTTTTTGGTAATTATAAATCAAATAAAAAAAATTCTTTTTCTTTTCAATCAAATACTCACAAAAGGAATTAACAAAGTTCATTTTGGAACAAGTTTTGCTTAACACAAAGTCGGAAGGTTAAACAGAAAATAATAATCTGTTTCACATAGATTTTTTAACAATTTAACCAAAACTTAAATATTTTTGAAGGAGAAGACTATGTTAGTTAGTGTTCCAAAAGAAGTGAAAAACAAAGAATATCGCGTAGGTATCACACCAGCTGGTGTTAAAGCTCTTGCTGATAAAGGACACCAAGTATTAGTAGAAAAAGACGCTGGTACTGCTATCGGTATTTCTGATGCTGACTACGTTGCAGCTGGTGCAAAAATCGTTGCTACTGCTAAAGAAGCATGGAGTGGCGATATGGTTGTTAAAGTAAAAGAACCACTTGCACAAGAATACCAATACTTCCGCGAAGGAATGGTTCTTTTCACTTACCTTCACCTTGCTGCTGAACCAGAGCTTACTAAAGCTCTTCTCGATAAAAAAGTAACTGCTATCGCTTACGAAACAGTTCAACTTCCTAACCGTCAACTTCCTCTTCTTGCTCCAATGTCAGAAGTAGCTGGTCGTATGGCTGCTCAAGTTGGTGCAAACCTTCTTACCAAAAACGAAGGTGGCATGGGCTTACTCATGGGTGGTACTGCTGGTGTTCCTGCTGCTAACTTCGTAGTAGTTGGTGCTGGTGTTGTTGGTTTCAACGCTGCTAAAGTAGCTGTTGGTATGGGTGCTAAAGTTACCATTCTTGACGTAAACATCAACCGTCTTCGTGAAATCGACGACCTTTATGGTAACAAAATCCAAACCATTTACTCAAACTCCTTAAACGTTGCTGAAGCTGTAAAACACGCTGACGTTGTTGTTGGTTCTGTTCTTATTCCTGGTGCTGCAACTCCACAACTCGTAACTGAAGAAATGGTTAACAGCATGAAACCAGGTTCAGTTATCGTTGACGTTGCTATTGACCAAGGTGGTGCTGTTGAAACTACTGCTAAACACGGTGCTACAAGCCACGATAACCCAACCTTCATTCACAATGGCGTAGTTTGCTATTGCGTAGGTAACATGCCAGGTGCTGTTGCTCGTACTTCTACCTTTACTCTTACCAACGCAACTTTACCTTACATGGTAAAACTTGCTAACTTAGGTTGGAAAGAAGCTTGCAAAAAAGACGAAGCTCTTGCTAAAGGTCTTAACACTCACGAAGGTAAACTTTACTTCCAAGGTGTTGCAGAAAAACTTAACTTACCTTGCAGCGCATTAAGCGAAATTCTTTAATTATTTTACGTCCATAAGAGCAATATGCTCTTATGGGCTTTTTTTTATAAAAATTTTTTTGGAGGCTTATCATGGCTTGTTGCAAAAAAGAAGATATTATTGCTCTTGATAAAAAATATGTATGGCACCACCTTACACAACATAAAGTATTTGAAACAAAAGACATCACTGTTTTTGAACGTGGTGAAGGAATGCACATTTACGACATCAATGGTAAAGAATACCTTGATGCTGTATCTGGTGGCGTTTGGACTGTAAACGTTGGATACGGTCGTAAAGAAATCGTTGACGCTGTTGCAGAACAAATGAAAAAACTTTGCTACTTTGCAAACTCATTTGGTAACATTCCTACTGCTTTATTTGCTGAAAAACTTATCTCTAAAATGCCAGGTATGAGCCGTGTATACATCTCTAACTCTGGTTCTGAAGCAAACGAAAAAGCATTCAAAATCGTTCGTCAAATTTCTATGTTGAAACATGGCGGAAAGAAAAACAAAATTCTTTATCGTGATCGTGATTACCATGGTACAACCATTACTACTCTTTCTGCTTGCGGACAAGAAGAACGTAAAATGCAATATGGTCCTTTCACTCCAGGATTCGTTTCTTTCCCAGCAGCTAACTGCTACCGTAACCCATACGGTTTAGATCCACAAGATCCATCTCTTGGTGCTAAATTTGCTGAAGAACTTGAAAAAGTTATCTTAGCTGAAGGACCTGACACCGTTGGTGGTGTTATCGTTGAACCTATCACTGCTGGTGGTGGTGTTCTTGTTCCTCCACAAGATTACCTCAAAAAAGTTTCTGAAATTTGTAAGAAATACGACGTTCTTCTTATTATTGACGAAGTTGTATGCGGACTTGGTAGAACTGGTAAATGGTTCGGTTACCAACACTTTGACGTACAACCAGACATCGTAACCATGGCTAAAGGTGTTGCTTCTGGTTATGCTGCTATTTCTTGCACAGTTACAACTGAAAAAGTTTTCCAAGACTTCATTTCAGAACCAAGCGACCGTGAAGGTTACTTCCGTGATATTAGTACCTTTGGTGGTTGCACCTCTGGTCCTGCTGCTGCTCTTGCAAACCTCAAAATCATTGAAGACGAAAAACTTCTTGATAACGTTGTAAAAACTGGTGAATATTTCTTAGAAAAACTCAACGGTTTAAAAGCAAAACACAATTGCATCGGTGATGTTCGTGGTAAAGGCTTATTCTGCGGTGTTGAAATTGTAAAAGATCGCAACACTAAAGCTCCTGCTGAAGAAGCTACTTGCAACCAAATTGTTGGAAAATGCATGGAACAAGGTGTTATCATTGGTAAAACCTCACGTTCTTTCAAAGAATTCAACAATACCCTTTGCTTCAGCCCAGCTCTTATTGCTACAACTAAAGAAATCGATCAAATCGTTGCAGCTCTTGACAAAGCTTTATCTGAAGTTTGCCCTAACTAATTATTAGGCATACAAATTATAAGAGGTGGCAAATGCCACCTCTTTTTTTATGTTTTTTATAAAAAAATTACTATTAATTTTTCTAACATATTCTATTTTATATTAAAATTTCAATTAATTATAATACACTATAACTATTCAGGCTTATTTTTTATTTTGATTTATATAAAAATTCAAATGAAATTTATCTTTTAAATAAATCTAATTAATACAATAAGAACTTTATATAACTTATTGTTAAAACTATACTCAACTAATAATAAATAATTTTAAACAACACCTTAAAATTATAAAAATTCTCAAAGAGAATCTTCAAAATTAAATTTAATTTACTAAAAAATATTTTGTAATTATTAAGATTTCAGGAAAAAGAATGATATTTAGTAAAAATATAATATATACTTTCACAATAAAAAAATGATAAAATTTTCATAGGTATCAAGCCAAAATATTTATGAAATAAATTAACACCTATATTATATAAAAAATTATTAAATGATTTACCATTCCATACAAATAAACTAAAAAATAATGGAACAATTTTATGAAATTATACTCATTATAAAATATTTCATCGCAACATAAAAGTTACATAAAAAAAAATAAATCAAATATAAATTGAACTGACAGCTTTTGCTAAATTAAAAAATTAATATCTAACCTGTATTCAATATAAAGAAGAATTAGCAATACTAAGATATAAAGTATCTTTTTGGAAACCTTGATTTTACAATAGTCGCTTATTTCATTTATTCAATAAAAAACATATTAAATATAAATAATAATCAAGATGTTACTAAATTTGAGCTAATTTTCGTAATTTTTCTAAATCTAAAATTTCAATGCAATTTTTTGTGCATTTGCCTAATACATTATCTTTTCTTAATTCTCTTACAATTCTACATAATGTATTTCTATGCAAACTTAACATTAATGCTAATTCTATTTGAGAAAAACCTAATTGAAATGTTGTTTGTTTAATTTTTTCATATTCACGGCATAAAAACCTACAAAATTGTGCTGTTGAATCTAAAACAGCTTCCTCACTTAATTGAGAAAAAAAAGCACGAGATTTAACTGCCATAGAATGAATAAAATTAATAATTAATTCAGGATAATTTTTTATAAAATTTTCGTCAGTTAGAAATTCTTTTGAAAAAAAATAAATAACGCAATCAGTTGTAGTTACAAATTCAGGAGTATACTTATCTTCAAAATAACTCAAAATAGGTATTTCCATACAAATACAACCTTCACCTAAATAAAAGACTATTCTTTGTCGTCCATCATCTGAAACAGACGAAAGTCTTAATTGTCCTTTTTGAATATATCCAAAACTTTCAAATTGATCACTATTAAATATTACACCTTTTGGAATTTTCTTTTTTACACCAAGATGTAATACCTTTTCCCATTCTTTATTAAGACCACATAATAACTGTACATCATTACATAATTTATAAGGTTTTCTATCCATCTTAAACCTCACTAGAATGAAAAAAAGATACAATAACACAGATTGAATTTCAAGAATATCGACTTTTCATTTATAATAAAAATTATGTATCAAAAATACAAATAGTTATCTATTATATCTATTTTCATTATTCTATAACTAGTTAGTAAATAATAACATTATAAATTCATTATTATAATATAACAATATAAGTATTGTTATAATAAAATAAAAAGGGGGAAAATTATTATTTCCCCCAATAAGATTATTTACAATTTATCACAGCAAATAATAAATTTTATTCAGTACTACCAACGCAATGACCAGCAACACCTTTATAAGGAGCAATAGTACCTTCTACTTCCACTTCTGACATAAATCCGAGTGGAGCTGCACCAGGTACACGGAAACTTGATTTATCCAAAGGTTTAATTGGTGTTTCAATAGGTTTATCAAGTTGTGGTACCCACTCATAAGGAGCACGATATGCACGATAAACCATGTTCATATTATCTGAATCACTCCAGTAAGGGCAAATATATTCCCATACAATTTCATAATCACGAGTTATTTCTAAAAGTCTACCATCAGAACCTTCTGTAATAAGTGTATTACCATTTGGTAAACGTTGAGCAGAACTAATAAAAGGACTATAAAAACGGCAAGAATCAAGTGGAATAGTAAATCCTAATTCTCTAGGTCCACAATGCCATACTACTTCTAATGTGATAGGATTAAATTCAAGAACACGAGAATAATCACGTAAAGCTGTTTTTGTACCATCTAATGCTCCGGGGTTTGGAGCACCATAACCAGCCCAACCACCATTATCAAATACTAAAATATTACCTTCACCTGGTAATCCTTTTGGTATCATGTGGCAATGATGTTGACCAATAATCCAACCAAGTTTTTTATGTGCTTCTGATACATTAAAATCAGGACCTAATTGCCATACAATTTTGCCTGTTTTTTTATCAATAATAAACATGATATTGGTTTCACGACCATCACAAATAATATTATCAGGGTGGAAACGTTCATCACCTTGATCATACCATTTATTTGGTCCAAGTTTAGACATAGAGTTTGTGTGCATCCAATCACCTAAACTTGGTGCAGATTCAATTAATGAACCACCTCTAAAGTTAGGATTTCTGCTCATAGCATTTAATGCTTCATGGCTAAAACCCATTTCTTCTACATGGTCAGAGCATTTCCACTCCCAAACAATATCACCGTCCCAATCAACTTCGTAAATAACATCATCTAAAAGAGGTTTTTCTGAAATATATGGGCAATGTACTTCTTTGTGAGCTAAAATCAATGTATTTCCTTCATCAATTTTAGGTTCCATTCCAGGAGCGTAATAACCAACAGGATTTCCTTCACGTTGGAAATCATGGTGTTGACGTGCCATCCATTGTGGTTCTTCACCTGGATCTGTAATAAACTCTGCTTTATTCCATTTCCACACAATATTACCATCAAAATCAATTTGAACTAAATCACGTTGATCTTGCAAACCATATTTTGGATTTCTAACTCCAGAACTTGCTAAAATATTACCATTTGGAAAAATTTTTGTTGGAAAACCTTCAAAATGTTTCCAAAATCTAATTTCTCGACCATTCATGTCAATAAGTAAAGATCCGCGATTATGAAGAGGCATAATAGTATAGCCGCTCCAAGCTTTTTCGGGATTATAACGAAGAACACCTGTTGGAAATACGGTAGGATAACCCATAATAATCTCCTTTTTATTTGTGTTTTATTTCATATAGCATAAAAAAATATTATCTTTTGCACATGATTGTGCATTTTCAAAAATTCTTTTTTTAATTAATTCCTAATTTTATTGAAAATGCACTATATTGTGCAGAATATAACTATCCATTTTTTTATAAAATTATTAATACTTAAAAAAGGGGGTTCTTATGCTTAGCGAAGAATGCACCGTTAAAAATGGCAAATATTGGTTATTTTGTTTTGCTTTAGCAGGACTAATGACATATTTAATGTATGATCCATCTAACATGAAATTAAACCTTTATTGGTTTGGAACTATCCTTGCTCTATCGGTTTTAGCTTTTGAGCTATTAAGCATGGTTGTTGCTATTCTCATGTTATTAATGTTTTATCTTACAACAGGAATATCTACTCCTGACGTTGTTTTTGCTGGTTGGCAAGCACCTGTTCCATGGATGTGCTTCAATGGTATGCTCATAGGAATTTTAATGGATAAAACAAAACTTGCTAATCGTATTGCATTATTACTTTTATCAAAAATTGCAAAAACCCCTTTAAAATTGCTCATATCTTTTTTTATTGCAGGTATAATAATAAGTTCTTTAATTCCTGATATTATTACTACTCTTATCATTTTTATGACGATAGCAACAAGTATTTGCAAGAGCCTCAATTTACAAGAAGATTCAAAAGAAGCAGCAACAATTATTATGGGTGCTTTTTTTGGTGGAGCTATTGCATGTGCAATGTATTTACCAAATAATACAGGCTTAACTGGTTTATTAATGCTCCAAAAATCTGGACTACCAATAGAATTTAGTTGGGTTAGTTTTTTTGTTGAAAATGCAACATATAATCTAGTTCATATTATTATTGCAATAACATTATTATATATCTTTGGAAATAAAGCCCTTAAACCTCATATTGACAAATGCGTTGCAGAAGCTAGTAACCAATTAGCTGAACTTGGCAAAATGAGTTTAGCTGAAAAGAAAACACTTATATTAACTGTATTAGCTCTTTTAGGCTATATTCTTGAACCATTACATGGTTTACCTCCTTATTTCCTTTTTGGTTTCATTGTTTTTCTTGGATTTACACCTATTTTCAGCCTACTTGAATGTGATGATATAAGTCGGGTTAATTACTCTATTCTTTTCTTCATTGTAGGTTGTATGGCTATTGGGTTTGTTGCTGGAACTTTGGGCATTCCTGCTTGGCTTTCCGGAAAAATAGTTCCTGTTCTTTCACATATTGAAATTCCTGCAATTGCAAATATTTTTGCCTATTTCACAGGAGTTGTTGCAAACTTCTTACTTACCCCTATTGCTGCAGCATCTTCTTTAAGTGTTCCAATGGCTCAAATAGCTATTGATTTGGGTATTTCTATGAAACAAATTGTATATAGTTTTCTTTATGGTTTGGATCAATTTATTTTACCTTACGAACTTGCCCCAGCACTTATTATGTTTTCAACTGGATATGTGCGATTAAAATATGTTATGATTATTATGACAATCAGATTATTCTTAGTTCCTATTGGTATTATCATAACATCATTTACTACATGGCAATTCTTAGGTTTATAAAACAATACTACTAATGTATTTTGAGTAAACTAATACTTATTTATTTTACAACGAGAGATTAAATTTACTCTTTCATAAGAAGAAAGAAAATATCATAATAACTATATAATTTAATAACTTATTTTTAAATATATTATAGTTATAAATAAAAAGTCGTATCACATTATGAAACTTTTAGATTAAAAAGTAGTAAAAAATTTAGAGGGGAAACTATATCAAAGTTCCCCTCTAAACAAAAATTAATTATAAAATCATAATAAGGACAATTTAGTTTTATTAAACAACAAACCAATAAATATATAAATTTAAATTAAAACATAACTATAATAATTATTCATAAATTTTATAAAAAAACGACATTATAATTTTCGACAATTTATTTTTTATAAAATAACACATTGTATTTTTTTGTTAAAATTATAACATAATAGAAAAACTTATACATAATGCATGCATTTGTAACGCCATACTAAATTTTCATATAGATTATCTTATGTATAAAAAATTATAAAATTTTTTATACACAATTTTAATAAAAAATAATCAATGAACTAACATATAATCATTTAATAATATGTTTTATTATTCTTTATAGCAACTCATACAATTAGTATTATCAATAACATCACTATAATTTTAATCATATTTAGCATTCATAAAAAACTTTTACTTACATCAAAAATATTTTACTTATATTTTTAGTTCAGTTTTAACCATATAATATTTTTTTACTATATGTTAAATATAATTTATAATTATTCTATCAACATTTAAATTAATCAAATTTTTATTTGAAATAATAACTTTATTTATTTAATAATGTTACATCATTATTAAAGCTTATTAAAGAAATTATTAGTAAAAAACATCAAAAATAATAACGATTATTATAATGTGTTATTAATCTTTTATTACCTGCATTAATTCTAATATAATATTATCAGGATCCATAAAATAAACTGCTTTACTTATACCATACCCACTGCTTGAAAAATCAAATTCTTGTGGTTCTGAAAGAAATTTTACTCCTAAATTTTTTAATCTTAAATATTCTTTTTCTATATCTTCTACTTCAAAGCACAATTCTGCTATACCTCGTCTAAATAATGTTGATTTATTTACTTCAGTTTCAATATATTCATATTGTATTAATTCAACTGGAGGTAAATTATCGTCATCAGATCTTACATAAGCAATCTTTGCAATAACATTTTCTCTATTAAATAATAAATCTGTTTCTTTTCCTTTCATTTCCATTTTACTCATTAATTTAAGACCTAATATTTCACAATAAAAGTGAATTGAAACATCTAAATTTTTAACAACCAATCCAACATGCATTATTTTGCCCAACATGATAAACTCCCTAAAAACTTTACTCTTGAATTTTCATATAAACTATTTATACTTGACCTATTCTAAAACTTTTAACTAACAATATCTTTTATACATTATGAATAAATTTTATTATTTAGCCATACTTTTTTTTCTAATTTGCTTTATTTTCATTCTATATACGAGTTATAAAACATACAATACTTTAAAACAAAACAATTTATTATCTCAAAATAAAGGAATATTATTATTTCTAGGCTCACTTATTTTATGCCTTCTATTAATATCTCTTGGTTCAATACTCATGATTTTAATATATTTATAACCTAAAAATTATTACTCTATCCTATCTATTTTAATTAATACTTTAGTATTATAAAAAATTTAATAGTTATAATTTAAAAATTTTATACTAATAAACAAAAACTTTTTATAACTTTTAAATCTACCTTTTTCTACAAAAACTTTTTTATATTAACAATTCTTATTTTTTTCTTGTAACATTGCATAATGATATGCATTTTCAAAAAAAAAAAAAATTTATACTCAATAAGATTATATCAATTTTATTTGTTTTTACTTTTGCATTTTATTTGAAATAATATAAAATATTTTCCAATAAATTTTAAATGTTATATCTTATAAAAACACTTCCATTAGTTATTATTAAATTTTATTCTCAACTAATATAAATAAAATATGTATAGTTAATGTATGATTAAAACTTTTTGAATAATTAATAATAAAGCACAACATTATAACGTTTTTTACTCATTTATTAAATTTTTTTTAATTGATGACTAGGAATAATTATTATCTTAAGAAATGATTGTCTTTATTAAAATGTAAAACTCAATCATTTTCCACCACCCCTAATTTTAATAAGTCATTAGCTACAATTATACTTACTAAATAATTTCAATAAATTACATATATAAAAAAAAGGCTACCCAAAGGATAGCCTTTTATATTTTTTGCAAAATTATTACTATGCGTCTTTTTTGGTAAGAGCTTCAGCAATACTTGCAGGTACTTTTTCATAATGATCGAATTGCATAGTAAATGTTGCACGACCTTGAGTTTTGGAACGAAGGTCAGTAGCATAACCAAACATTTCAGAAAGTGGTACTTGAGCACGAATTGATTGAGCACCAGAACGAGCTTCCATACCTTGAACACGACCACGACGTCCGTTTAAGTCACCCATAACATCACCAAGGTAATCTTCTGGAGTTACAACTTCAACGTCCATGATAGGTTCTAAAAGTGCTGGACCTGCTTTTTGCATAGCATCTTTAATTGCCATAGAACCAGCAATATAGAATGCTTGTTCTGAAGAGTCAACTTCGTGGTAAGAACCAAATACGAGGTTAACTTTTACATCAACTACTGGGAAGCCAGCAAGAACACCACTCTTAAGTGCGTCTTGAATACCTTTATCAACAGCTGGAATGTATTCTTTTGGAATTACACCACCAGTAATGGAGTTGATAAATTCATATCCATTACCTGGATTTGGTTCAACTTCAAGAACAACGTGACCATATTGACCACGACCACCTGATTGTTTTGCGTATTTGGTATCAGTTTTGCTTGGTTTTGTGATAGTTTCACGGTAAGCAACTTGTGGTTTACCAACATTAGCTTGAACGTTAAATTCACGTAATAAACGGTCAACAATAATTTCTAAGTGAAGCTCACCCATACCAGCGATAACAGTTTGACCTGTTTCTTCATCACCTTTAACACGGAAAGATGGGTCTTCTTTAGCAAGTTTATTGAGAGCTTGTGAAAGTGAATCACGGTCAGCTTTAGTTTTTGGCTCAATAGCAAGTTCAATAACAGGTTCTGGAATATTTAATGATTCAAGTTTTACAGGAAGACTTTCATCACAAAGAGTATCACCAGTACCAACGTTTTTAAGACCTACAAGAGCAACGATATCACCAGCACCTGCCCATTTAATTTCGTCACGTTTATTAGCGTGCATACGAACAATACGGCCAACACGTTCTTTTTTACCAGTAGTAGTATTGAGAAGGCTCATGCCAGGTTCTACAACACCAGAATATACACGGAAGAAAGAAAGGTGACCAATATATGGGTCAGCAGCAAGTTTAAATACTAAACCTGCTAATGGTTTTTTATCGTCAGGATAGCATTCCATTTCTTTTTCTGCATCATCAGGATCGCAGCCTTTCATTGGTGGAATGTCTAACGGAGAAGGCAAATATTTTACAATAGCGTCAAGAAGTGGTTGAACACCCATGTTACGGAAAGCAGTACCACAAAGAACAGGCACAATAGCTTGAGAAATGGTAGCTTTACGAATGCAAGTTTCAATTTCTTCAATAGTTAAAGTACCTTCTTCAAGATATTTATTGAGAAGTACTTCATCTTCTTCAGCAACTGATTCAAGCATTTCTTGGCGTTTTTCTTCGTAAAGATCCATCATATCTGCTGGAATATCTTCTTCCCAGAAATCAGCACCTTTGGTTTCTTTATCGAATTTAATTGCTTTTCCTTTTACAAGGTCAACAACACCTTCAAAAAGGTCTTCTTTACCAATAGGAAGTTGAAGCATGATTGGTTTCGCACGAAGACGATCACGAATCATATCAACAGCACGGTAGAAGTTTGCACCGATACGGTCCATTTTGTTGATAAAGCAAATACGAGGTACGCCATAGTTGTTAGCTTGACGCCATACAGTTTCAGATTGAGGTTCAACACCAGCAACAGCATCAAAAACAGCAACAGCACCGTCAAGAACACGTAAAGAACGTTCTACTTCGATAGTAAAGTCAACGTGTCCAGGGGTATCAATAATGTTAATGGTGTGGCCTTTCCAAGAGCATTGAGTAGCAGCAGAAGTAATAGTAATACCGCGTTCTTGTTCTTGTTCCATGAAGTCCATGGTAGCACCACCATCGTGTGTTTCACCGATTTTGTGTGATACGCCAGTATAGAAAAGGATACGTTCGGTAGTTGTAGTCTTACCCGCATCAATGTGCGCCATAATACCAATGTTACGAATATCTTTAATTTGGAATGTACGTGACATATATCGACCTACCAACGGAAATGAGCGAATGCTTTGTTAGCTTCAGCCATACGGTGAGTATCTTCTTTTTTCTTTACAGCACCGCCACGACTATTAAATGCATCTAAAAGTTCAGCAGCCAATTTATTGGTCATGCCTTTTTCGCCTCTAGCACGAGCATAAGTAATGAGCCAACGAATAGCGAGAGAGCTTTGACGTTCTGCACGCACTTCAACTGGCACTTGATAGTTAGCACCACCAACACGACGAGATTTAACTTCAACGTGTGGTTTTACATTTTCAATAGCTTTTTCAAAAGCACGGATAGCTTCTTCACCAGTTTTTTCAGCTAATGAATTTAATGCACTGTAAAAAATGGTTTCAGCTGGGCCTTTTTTACCGTCATACATAAGACGGTTAACAAAACGAGTAACCAATTTACTATTGAAAATTGGATCAGGTAAAATCTCCCTACGGGGAACAGGACCTTTACGGGGCATGGTGATTCCTCCAATACGTTAATCCAACCGATAATACGGAACCACCGAATTACCGAGTAGATATACAAATAAAATTTACTATTTAGGACGTTTTGCGCCGTATTTTGAACGACGTTGACGACGATCAGCAACACCAGCAGTATCAAGAGTACCGCGAACGATGTGGTAACGAACACCAGGTAAGTCTTTTACACGACCACCACGGATCATAACAACACTGTGTTCTTGTAAGTTGTGACCTTCACCAGGAATGTAAGCAGACACTTCAATGCCATTGGTTAAACGCACACGAGCTACTTTACGAAGCGCAGAGTTAGGCTTCTTAGGGGTGGTGGTATATACACGAGTACATACGCCACGACGTTGTGGGCATTCTTGCAATGCAGGGGTCTTTTTACGCTTTACAACCTTTTTACGTTCAAAACGTACTAATTGGCTGATAGTAGGCATAATTTCCTCCATTTAAAGTTAAACACAATAAACCGAACAAAAATTATTAGATGTTATTTGCTAATTTGTCAAGATTAAAGACAAAATAATTAAAATTTTCTTTTCAATTATAATAATTAACTACGCCTAATTTTATCTTAAAAATCTGTTCAATTATAATATCACAATTACTCTTTTATTTTTGCCATAATTTTAATAACAAAAGTATTTTGATTTGAGGATAAGGGAGAATATAAAATTTCCTCATATATTTCATTTGTTAATGTTATATGATTTTGTTTTGCGTAACTAAACAGTTTTTTATAACTTTCAATAATTGTTTCATATTTTTCATCATGAAAACTAATTAAGCATTTTTGTTTTTTGAAATTTTTTTTATAACAACTTTTGGGTTGTCTGAAATAATAATATTCATAAAGAAATGTTTTTAAAGGTTCTTGCGTATTTCTAATAACCCCAGCATAAAAGGGTGAATCTAAAACAAATTTAGGTGCAATTTGCCCTACCTCTAAAAATTTATGTACATATTCCATTGCATCATTTTTTTTATTTGATTTTATTTTGCAAATAAAACTTGAAGGAATTTCATCAATATAATTTGTTTTCTTTATAAGATAATTATTTAAATCTTCTTTAAAATACATTAATGTTATATGTGTTTGTTTTAATATTTTTTGTTTTTCTTGTATTTTATTTTGCATTTTATCAATAAAACAAAAATGTTGTTCAGGGCTTGCATTTTTAGTCATCTCTTTTATTTCTTGTAAAGACACCCCTAAATTTTTTAGATCTCGAATAGCATAAAATTGATCAGATTGGGTTAACGTATAATATCTATATCCTTTTTCAGAAATATATACTGGTTTTAATAAATTTATTTCATCATAATAAAAGAGCGTTTCTTTTGTAGTATTACAAATCTTTGCAAATTCAGCTGTTTTTATTAAAAAATTTGTATT
>SAMEA104404100__coassemble_2084_pt1 | contig 16062 bp, 11 predicted proteins | sample SAMEA104404100__metabat2_high_PE_071 | metagenome-assembled genome bin SAMEA104404100 (sample SAMEA104404100) | Balaenoptera acutorostrata
CTCCTGTACCTGATTCTAAGCTTATTGGTTCATTTTCTACTGTAAATTCCTTGATTTTCATAATTGATTTTGTATCAGTTATGCCAAGTCCTATATTTATGGCATTAGGATAAATGTCAGCAGGTAGTATATTGTTCAAATTAGGAAAAGTTCCTTCTATGCTTATATCACCATTATATACTGTTGTTTTATAAATACCTCTTTGACGTTCTTCGTCTTGTAAATGTATTTTCATGGATAACGTATCAGGCAATATTATATAATTGGTATCATAATTAATAATTAAAAATGCTCCTGCTATGGTTTGTTTGCTTCCCCATTCATTGCCTATTTTTTCTACCATATCCATATAGGAATAGTTTCTTTCTGAAATAATGTTGTCAATAAAAATCATGGGGATTTGTAATAAGAGAGCAAGAACAAAAAGAAAAATTATCTTTTTGACAAGTGAATTATTATCTTTTAAATTTACCATACCATACCTTTATTTTGAACTTTTTGTTATTAATTATTTTAATATAATCTCATATCTATTTTATAATAGCAAGAATAATTTATTTATATTTTTCAATATGTTATAAGAATAATTTGATTTTATTGGTGTTCTATGTATGGGGTAAAATGTGCTTTGGCTAAGCCTTGATTGGTTTGTTCTATTAAATTTGCTTGCATGGGGGTTGTGTATTTTTCTAATTCTTTGATATTTATAGAAATTTCTGAAAATGTTTCCATGTTACGGAATTTAAATATTCCTGTATTATGATTATACATATATTCTGTCCAAGTAGGGTAACAGTTGCCACTTTCTTCATCAATAATGCCTTGTGGTACAAGATTGCCTGCGTCAAAAAGAGCTTGTATTTTTCCTTCAATTTGTTTTTGTGTGGCATTTGGAGGAAAAGATAATCTTTCCGTATGATAAAGCCCACGTAACATTCTAGCCTGTGAACTTATGGAATTAGGTATTTTTGTATTGGTTTGGGGTGATGTTAAATCAAATTTTGCTATATATTTTCTATGTTCTTCTTGTAACGGTGAATTGGTCATTACTCGTAAATCACTTTTTGCCGTACCTTTGTGAATTACTGTTTTCCCGTTTTCTCCTAATTGGATAAGTGCTATTTTTCCATATTTATCTTGCACAGAATAATGTAGACCATGTTGATAACCGTTTATTCCGTCTTGCCATGCTTCTATAAATTCACCTTTTTCATAGGCTTGTAAAAATTCATCAACTGTTTTAAAATTTTCAGCTATAAAACTCGGAATATCTTTAAAATTTATAGCTGGTTTTTGCGTGTCTTGATGTTTTTTTATAAAAGGAAAGCTATCTTCTAAATACAAAACTGAAACGGATAAGCCTTCTGTATTTATTGCTTCTGAATTTGCATAACCAAAAAGATTTGGTTCTTCTATGGCAAGGGTTGTATATTTTGTTTTCCAAGTGGCAGGGTTTTGATAATGGCTATTTTTGATAGAACGTGTTTTGCGTTCTATATTTTTAGGGTGAATAACAGCTATCCCGCCTAACTTATCTTGCCAGTCAAGTGAACGTATTGTATATATTCCCTTCGGTGTTTCAAATGTTATACGCGAGCAAGCTTGCGTTTCTTGAGGTTGTAAAAACAAGCCTAAAACTAAACAAAAAAATGTTTTTTTTAAATGCATAGAGTATCCTTTTTTTATTTTCTATTTTTTTGTTTTTGGGAAATAATTTTGCTTTAACCATTGCAATAATGGAAGTTAAGGAAACTGCGGATTAAGACAGTGTACTCCCAAATTCCTACAATCAGAGAAATTTATTGAAATAAATTTTAATAAATTTACTTATGTAATGTTGTATTAAAAGAAATTATTAATTTAAAATTATCGGTAATAGTACATTGATATATTAAAAGTTTTTGAAAGGGGGTTTTAGGGGGAATACTTTTGCAAAAGTTTTCCCCCATAAAAATTCCATTAAAATTATTACTCATTAAAACTTGCATAAAAAGCTTGTCCTAAGCTTATACAAGCATCTCCTACTGGGGTATTTTTTGGGAAAAGTAATGTATATGTATTTTGTAATTTTTGGCTTATAGTTCTTAATAAAATTTCATTGTTGAAAACGCCACCTGAAAGAATAAGAGTCTTGCTTTGATATTGGTTTTGTATTGTTTTTAACAATTCAATATAATTTTGTATAAGTGTTAAATGAAAAATTTTAGCTAATTCTGCTTGTACTTCAAGGGTGTTTGAAAAATTATTTTGTTTGAAAAGTTGGTAAATTTGAGCATAAAGAAAGGCAGTATCAATTTCCCATAAACTTTGATTATTTTGTATTCGTTCTTCTTGGTTTGTGTATTCAAAAAATTTTGTTTGTAGGCTTGTAGTATGAGAGGAATTGCTTGCTATATCTTCTAAAATAATAGCAGCTTGACCTTCATAACTTGTTTGTGTGCATAATCCTAAAAGAGCAGAAATTGCATCAAAAAGCCGACCACAACCAGAACTCAAAGGACAATTAATATTTTTTTCTAGCATGGTTTCACAAAGCATAATTTCTTTTGGGGCTTGATTTTGAAAAGGGAGTGTATCTTGAGAAGATAAATAGTTACTTTCTTGTGCTTTTTTATGTAAAGCAAAGGTAATACGCCATGGTTCAAAAGTTGCTTTATCTCCACCAATTAACGGAATTGGACTTAAGCTTGCAAGGCGTATATGTTTTTTCTTTTTAGGTTCAAGATAAAATAATTCACTACCCCAAATAGTTTTATCAAGTCCTAAACCTGTTCCATCTAAAATTAAGGCAAGGTAAGGAGTATCTAAAAGTTTTTTTTGTTCTGCTAAAACAGAATAGGCATGAGCAATGTGGTGTTGGACTTGGATAAAAGGAATATTTTTTTGTATACTATATTCTTGGGCTATGTGTGTACTAGGGAAATCAGGGTGCAAATCTGTTACAACAGCTTTAGGAGTTACTTCTAAAAGTTTTTGTAAATGATTTGTAGTTTCTTCAAAAAAATCAATAACTTCTAAATTGTCCATATCTCCTATATGTTGGCTTTGATAAGCTTCATTTTCATTGGTAAAAGTAAAAGTGTTTTTTAAAAAAGCTCCTGTGGCAAAAATAGATTTTTCATATTGGAGATTTTTAGGGAAAAATATTGGACTTGGTACATAGCCTCTTGCTCTACGCAAATAAATAGTTGGTGGAAGTTGTTCAAGTTTGTTATTTTCAAGTGGTAGACATACGGAATCATCAACACGAATTAAAATATCTCGGTTATGAAAAAGATAATAATCTGTAATGGTTGCTAGGTCTTGTAAAGCTTGTCGGTTTTGTATGCAAATTGGTTTACCACCTTGATTGGCTGATGTCATAATAAGGGCTTCAGGGGGTCGACAATTTGCTCCTACAAGTTCAGGTGAAAAAAGTAATAAATGTAAAGGGGTATATGCAAGCATTATCCCTATTCTTTTTGTATCAGGGTGTATGCTTTTGGGAAGATTTTTATCTTTTAAAGGACAAAGAACAATAGGTGCTGCTATTGAACATAGAAGTTCTTCTGCTTCTTGGGAAATATACGCAATTTTTTTGGCTTGCTCTATATCTTTTACCATAATGGCAAAAGCTTTGTGAGGGCGATTTTTACGTTTTCTTAATTCTTGTATACTTGTTTCATTATAGGCATCAACAGCTAATTGAAATCCACCAAGACCTTTGATAGCAAGAATTTTTCCTTGAGAAAGTAATTCTATACTTTTTTGTATGGCTTGGGTTTGAGTTGCTATGATATTTTGATTTTGTGGATATGGAAGGGGATTTTTTTGTGTTGTTTTTTTTCCGTCAGTTAACCATAGTAAAGGTCCACAATCTGCACAAGCATTAGGTTGAGCATGAAATCTTCTATCAAGTGGATTTGTATATTCTTTTGTGCAATCATCACACAAAGGAAAACAAGACATTGTAGTAACTGGTCTATCATAAGGAATAGATTTTGTTATTGTATAACGAGGTCCACAAGATGTACAATTTGTAAATGCATAAGCATAGCGTTTATTATGAGGATTAAAAATATCGTTTTTGCAATCATCACAAATAGCAACATCTGGACTTACTAAAACACTATGGCCTTGATGTTTGCCTTGTAATGAGTGAATGATAGTAAATAATTCTTCGTTTTCTTGTGGAATAATATTTGTTTTTTCGTGGGAAGAAATTTTGGCAAGTGGGGGTAGTTTTTGTGAAAAATCTTGATTAAATTGTTGTATATTTTGTACTGTACCTTGTATTTCAATAACAACACCTTTTGGTGTATTTTGCACAAAACCTGTAAGATTATTTTCTAAAGCAATTCTATATACAAAAGGACGAAAACCAACGCCCTGTACTTGACCTTTTATAATATGTTGTTCGCGTATTATCATAATTATTTTTATGATAATTATAAGATTTAGGCAAGAAAAAAAGGCAAGCTCTTGCTTGCCTTCATTTATATATCTAAATTAAATTTTGCTTTGTGAGCTTGTGGAGCAACTTTTCCTCGTGCTTCTTGAAATTCTTTATCTTTTTCTTCATCTGTTTTTTCTACAATTTCTTCACCATCTGTTTTATTTAGGTTGAAGTGTATTGTTTTTTTCTTAAAGAATTTTACAAGCTTATTTTTTATACAATCTTCATCACCGTCTACACATTCATTATCAGAGTCGTGATCATCTGCTTCTCGCATAGTAAAGGATAAATCTTCTGGTGTGTCTGTATTAATTACAAAATCTTCATCACTTTTTTTCTGTGGAGCAGTTTTAGATAATGAAAAAATTAATTCTTTTGGTAATTCTGAATCATAATCATAGCTATCATCAAAAGCTTGATCTTTATCTACTTTTAAAGCATGTTTTGCTAAATTAAATTCATATTCATTTGTTTTTTCTTCTTCATCAATAAGATTTAAATTTTGACCATCAAATGCAGCATCTGCTTCTGGATTTTCACGTCTTTTATGTGTAATTTTTTCAGAAGAATTTTTTGATTTTTGCATTTTTTCTGGTGGTTCTAAACCTTCTAATAAAAATTTATTTTGAATTGAATCACGTAAATCTTCAAGAGGGGTGTTACTTGTAATAACTTCTTTTTCTTCTTTATTAGAAACAGAAGTATTTTCAGGATCACTAGATTGTAAAAAATTTTCTAAATAATTATTTTCTGATTTATTTTCTTTTGTTTTATTAATATTTTTTTCAGGACTAACTTCAATAATCTTGTTATTTTCAGTAATATTACTATTTTCAATAATTTTTTCTTCAAAATTATCTTGAGGTATTCGAGAAACTAAATCAGTTAAAATTGCATTTATTTCTTCATCTGTTTTAATTACACAATAGTTTAATTCTTGTGAATTTTCATTAGATTTTTTAGAGTGAAGATGATTAATAAATTTTTTATCTTTTATTTCATTTTTTTGAATTTCAAGAATAAGTTTATCAAATAAAATTTGCTCATTAGTTACATATAGAGGAATTTGACAAATACAAGTATCTTGAGAAATAGAAAAAATTCGTAAATCAGTTTCAAAAGAGAGTTCACCAAGATTATCTAAAAAGTATAATCGTATTAATTGGCCAACCTGAAGTTGTTTTGCTTCAGGTTGGTTATTAAGATTAAGCTTTATTGTTTGAAAAGATAATTCTGTAACTTGAAAAGGATTTTTGAACCCATCAATCCGAACCCAAGCATTATTGGGCGCAATTTTTAGAGGTGTTTTTGATTGCTCAAAATTAATTGAAAAATCACCTTTTAACATAAAACAAATCCTTGTTGTAAAATTATTTTACAACTTGACGTTCTAGACAAAATTCTACACGTCTATTTTTAGCCCGATTTTCAGGTGTATCATTTGGATATCTTGGGTTTAAATCTCCCATGCCTGTTGCAGTCATTCTAAGAGGATCCATTCCATGCTCAACAAGCCAAATTAAAACGTTTACAGTTCTTAAGGCAGATAGTTCCCAATTATTTTTAAATCTTGCACCTTCGGGAATAGGGCTATTATCAGTATAACCTTTTATATTTACGGTCATTTCACGGTTTGATTGAACAATTTCTAAAATAGTTTGTAATTGTTCTTCTGCTCCTTCTGCTAAATATTCAGATCCAGGAGCAAATAAAAGGCTATCACCAATTGTTAAAGTAATTGTACCTTCATCTAATACGGCACCAACTTTACCTTCAACATTTTTTTTCGAGAGATAACTTTTGATTGCATTAAAAACATTTTCTTGATTTTTAAGTAATTCTTGACGAATACGCATTAAATCTTGCAAAGATTGTTGTGTATTACTATCAATATTACTTTGCATTTGACCACCAGCGATTTCACTAGTGTTTAATCCACCAAATGCCATTCGCATTGAACCAAAAACACTTTGAAAACGTTTTACCTCAACAGTAGACATTGAAACAAGTAATACGAAAAATACGAGTAATAATGTAACCATGTCTCCGTAGGTAGCAAGCCACCCCATGTCTTCTGGTTCTTCTGGTTCTGGTTCTGGAATACCACTCATACAATATTTTCCTTATTATTTTAGTTTTCTTCTGATGATTTTCTTACAGATGGTGATAAGAAAGAAGAAAGTTTTTCGTAAACAAGTCTTGGGTTATTATTTTCAAGAATTGATTTTGCACCTTCAAAAATAATAGAAAGGTTCATACTTTCTTGAGTACTTCTTGATTTTAATTTTGTAGCTAGAGGTCCAAAAATAAAGTTTGCTAAGATTGTACCATATAAGGTTGTAATCAAAGCAATAGCCATAGCAGGACCAAGAGCTGATGGGTCGTTAAGCTGGCTAAGCATTTGGATAAGACCAATAAGCGTACCAAGCATACCCATAGCAGGTGCTAAGCTTGCCATTTTATTTAACACACCAATACTAATACCATGTCGTTTTTGCATTGATGAAATTTCAATAATAACAGTATTATGAATTAAATCTGGATCAGCGTTATCTGCAATAAGTTGCATAGCTTTTTTTAATAAAGGGTTATTGGTTTCAACTCGTTCAAGAGCAAGAATACCTTCACGACGGCTGATTTCAGCAATTTGTACCATAACATCAACAACTTCTTCTGGCATAGTTCTTTTACTTGTAAAAGTTTTTGCAGAAGCTTTTAATGCTTGAAGTACTTCTTCAAGAGGGAAACAAATGAGGGTAGCTGCTATTGTACCACCAAAAACGATCAAAATACTAGGAACATCAATAAATCCAGCTGGATCTGGACCTAGTGCAATAGTAGTTCCAACTAGACCAAAACCTGCTATGATTCCTATCAGAGTGGCTAAATCCATTTTTTTTTACCCGATAACTATTGATTAATCTAGAAATGGTGAGTAAAACCATTCCAGTTATTTAATAAACGCACTAAACAAAAATGTCCAGTCCTTTTATTTTGAAAAACATTATTTGAATATGCGTTTACTCAACCGTATACCCTAACCACAAGGAAGGATTTGTGATTACAAGAAATAATGCTATTCGCAATATTGCAATTATTGCCCACGTTGACCATGGTAAAACCACATTAGTTGATGGTTTGTTTCGTCAAAGCGGACTTTTCCGTGCTGATCAGCAAGTTGATGACCGTATTATGGACAGCATGGAGCTTGAACGTGAAAGAGGTATCACTATTGCTGCCAAAAACTGTGCTGTTTCTTGGAACGGCGTGAGTATCAATATTATTGATACTCCCGGTCACGCTGATTTTGGCGGTGAAGTAGAAAGAGCTTTATCTATGGTAGATGGAGTTGTTCTTTTGGTTGATTCCTCAGAAGGTCCACTTCCACAAACTCGTTTCGTACTTCGTAAAGCTCTTGCTCTTAAACTTCCAGTTATTGGCGTTATCAATAAAATTGATAGAAAAGATGCCCGTCCTGATGAAGTTTTAAATGAACTTTATGAGCTTTTTATCGACCTTGACGCTAGCGATGAACAATTAGAATTTCCTGTTCTTTATGCTATTGGGCGTGAAGGTGTTGCTATGTATAATATCGGCGATAAATCTGAAAACCTTAGTCCTTTATTTGAAACTATTTTAAAACATATTCCAGGACCAGAATATGATGATGAATTGCCTTTCCAAATGCTTGTAACTGATTTAGATTATTCTGATTATTTAGGTCGTCTTGCTGTTGGTAGAATTAGAAATGGTAAAGTACATAGCAAAGAATCCTTAGTTTGTATCGGAGCTGATGGTAATCCAAAAAATCTAAGAGCAACTAAATTACAAGTATATCAAGGTAAGCAAATGGTTGATGTTGAAAGTGCTGAACCTGGTGATATTGTTGTTATGGCTGGTATTGAGGATGCAACTATTGGTGATACTATTTGCACAAAAGAAAATCCTATTGCATTACCAAGAATTAATGTTGATGAGCCAACTGTTGCTATGCGTTTTGCAATAAATAGTTCTCCACTTGCTGGACGTGAAGGAAAAATTGTTCAATCAAGAAAAATTAAAGAACGTCTTGAAAAAGAAGCTCTTTCAAATGTATCTATTCGTGTTGAAGATACTGATGATAAAGATTCCTTTATTGTAAAAGGGCGTGGTGAGTTTCAAATGGCTATTATTGTTGAAACTATGCGTCGCGAAGGATTTGAGCTTACAGTAGGTAGACCAGAAGTTATTATGCATGAAGAAAATGGTGTTATAATGGAACCTATTGAAGATGTTTATGTTGATTGTGATGAAAACTTTATGGGTGTTGTTACAGAAAAATTATCTTTCAGAAAAGGACGCATGATAAATTGTATCAATCATGGTACTGGTCGTGTTCGTCTTACTTTCTCTGTTCCTTCTCGTGGGCTTATTGGATATAGAGATGAGTTTTTAACAGATACTCGTGGAACTGGAATTATGAACTCAACTTTCAGTGGTTATGAAGAACATCGTGGTAATTTTATTACTCGTATGACAGGTTCTTTAATTGCTGACCGTTCTGGTAATGCAGTTGCTTATGCTCTTTATAATCTTGAACCTCGAGGTTCTTTATTTGTTGTTCCCGGTGATCCTGTTTATGAGGGAATGGTTGTAGGTGAGCATAATCGTGATAATGATATTGATGTTAACCCAACAAAAGAAAAGAAACTTACTAACTTGCGTGCATCAGGTAAAGATGAAAATATTATTCTTACTCCTGTGCGTCCTATGACTTTAGAAAATGCTTTGCATTTTCTCCGTGAAGATGAAGTATTAGAAGTAACACCAGAATCTATGCGTATACGTAAAATAGAATTAAGTGCTCAAAAACGTTATGCTGCTGGTGGTGGTAGAAAAAGAGTATAATAAAAAATAGTTATTATTAAAAAGCTCTCATTAAAAATATAATGAGAGCTTTTTTTGTCGCTTTAGCACAATAAAACCACCCGCTTAGCGGGTAGTCTTTATTTGTTAATTATAGTTAATTTAATTTGTTATAAATATTATTATTGATAAATAATTAATTCACATACTATTTATGTTATATTAATGTATAAAAAACAAATGTCTACAATTATATTGTATATACAAAAATTTTTATTTAATCAGAATTAAATTTATAAAATAAAAATAATTATATTAAATTTTTTTTATAAATATCAAATTGATTTATTAGAATTTTTTTTTATGATTTAAGTAAAAAATTTTTTTGTATAATGAAAATTGATTAATATTGATAGTAACACGGTAAAGATATTTTATTTTTTTTCGATATACCTATTGCATTAATATTCACAATATGTATTCTTTCTTACATGAGAATAAAATATTGTTAATAAAATTTTATTCAAAAGTAAGTATAAGTAATATACAATGTTTTATTAAATCAGGCTTTTTAAGGAGTAGAGCATGAGAATAATTCCTCTTAATCTACGGTTTATCATTGTACTTGTTGCAACGTTTATCGTATTATGTAGCTTATTATTTATAAGTAGAAATGGGGCTCAAAAAATTACAAATTTTAGTACTGAAACTATTGCTACTTCATTAGAAGATGGGCAAAGGAATAAGTTACAAGTAGCAACACATTCAGTTGCTATTATGTTAAGTGTTGCATTGGAAGGTAAAGAGGAAGCAGAACAAAAGAGAATTATTCAAGAATATTTGAAAGATATTCGTTTTGAGAATGATAGTTCTGGTTATTATTATGCATATCAAGGTACTGTAAACGTTGCTCTTGCTGCTAATCCTTCCTTACAAGGAAAAGATCTTGGTGGAAATAAAGATATAAATGGTGTTTACTATGTTAAGGAAATGGCCGAAATAGTTAAAAAAGAAGGAAAAGGCTTTGTTAACTTAGTTTTCCCTAAACCTAAAAAAGGTGATCAACCAAAATTAAATTATGTAGAAAAAATTCCTGGTACTCCATATTATGTTGGTACTGGTGTATATATTGATAATGTTATAGAAGAAAGAAATGCTGTTCAGAAAAAAATGATAGATATGTGCTTGAGTGAACAAAGTTTTATTATTAGCGTGTCTGTTATTGCAATGTTAATTTTAGCAGTATTTATTTTCCTTTTAGCAAAAAGTATTTTAAAACCATTAAATGCAGTGGCTCAAGTTGCTAATGAAATTTCTAATGGACATTTATCAGTTAATGTTTCTGTTGCAGGTAGAGATGAAATTACCTATTTGGAAAATTCTGTAAAGAAAATGGTTGAAACATTACGTAATAATGAAACAGAAATTCAAAAGCAACAAGAAATAGTAAGACATAGAATGGAAGAAGCTCAAGCTGCAACAAAAGTTGCTCAAGAAGCAAAAGCTCAAGCAGATTCTGCTCGTAGAGAAGGACAACTTGAAGCTGCAAGAAAATTAAAAAGTGTTGCTGATACAATTTTCTCTACTTCTTCTCAACTTTCTTCACAAATAGAACAATCTGATAAGGGTTGCACATTAACAACAAAACGTTTGGAAGAATCTTCAACTGCTATGAATGAAATGAATGCTACAATTCATGAAATTGCTATCAATGCAAGTAATGCATCAACATCATCAGTTGATACTAAACATAAAGCACAATTAGGTGAAGAAATTGTTGATAAATGTGTAAATAGTATTAATACAGTAAATGAAGTATCTCTTGTATTAAAAGAAGATATGAATAATTTACATGAATATGCACAAAATATTAACAATATTATGAATGTAATTTCTGATATTGCAGATCAAACAAACCTTTTAGCATTAAATGCTGCTATTGAAGCTGCTCGTGCTGGTGAGGCAGGACGTGGTTTTGCTGTTGTTGCTGATGAAGTTAGAAAACTTGCAGAAAAAACTATGGCATCAACAAATGATGTTGATGTTGCTATTCGTGCAATTCAACAAAGTACAGTAAAAAATATGGAAGGTGTTGATTTAGCAGTAGAAAGAATTAAGGAAGCAACTGAACTTGCTCATCAATCAGGACAAGCTCTCCATGAAATAGTGGAAACTGTTGAAAATTCTTCTGATCAAGTACACGCTATTGCAACAGCTAGTGAACAACAATCTGCAACAAGTGAAGAAATTAATAGAAGTATTTTAGAAGTAAATGGAATTTCAACACAAACAACACAAGCAATGAGTTATGCTGCTTCAGCTGTTATGCAATTAAATAGTGAAGCTAATAAACTTTTGGCTATGATTCAAGATCTAGAAAAAGAATAAATTGTAATTTTTTGAGAGGAGAACTTTTGAAAAAGTTCTCCTCTCAAACTCTCCTTTCAAAACTTTTTAATTCAAAATCTCTTTTGCATGCAAAAGAGATTTTTTTTATTTTATGAAAATAAGGTAAATTTATAAATTATTCAGAATTATTTTGATAAATTAATGATATAATAATAGTTACATAATATCGTTGACCAAAAAGTTTCTGTTTCTAAGAGTAAGAAGTATTGCTATATATTGGAAGATTGTAAAAAAGGAGTATTGTTTAAAGGGGAGTATAGTAGTTGTAAGTGAAGAATAAGTTTTATAGTTAGTACTGGTAATTTATGCAAGTTTCTTTTGTTTAATCAACTGTTTTTATACGTGATTTCCTTTTTAATGGATAAAGTAGGAGAGTTTTTTGGTTAGGTTATTTATAGTGTGGGTAAGAAAAAGCTTTTTGTTGTTATAAATAATATATGTGATTGAGATAAAATAGAAATATGTTAAGTGAATAAAAAAATAAGTTAATTACAAATAATTTTAGTTGGTTCTATCTTATTAACTTGTATTATTAATAAGATAGTTAAAATATCATAAGATGAAAATAACAAAAAATATTTTGTACGCAAAATATTTTTTGGATTAAAAATTTTTGAGAGGGGGCGGGGAAGAACTTTTTATAAAAAGTTATCCCCCTAAAAAATAAAAAACTATATAAAAATATTATGTTCTTAAAAGTCTGTCTAATTCTTCACGACTTTTGTTTGCATCGCGTCCTTGTTGTTCTGCAATATGCTTTAGATTTTGAATAGCATCACATTCTTTGAGATAAATGGGAGTAATGTCTTCTTTTTGCCAGTTGCAGAAATTAATTGCAGTGCATAGACTATTTATACTTGGAGAGTCAAATTGTTCTGGCAAAATATAAGAAGGAAAATTTTCAAGATTAATTTTTTCTGTTCTTAAAGCACTACCAACAAGATAATTACATGAAATGGTTGTTATTTCAGTATATGGAATAAGGCTTAATTGATTTATAGGATAAGGCTTTTTATTCTTGTATTCAAAAAGTTGTGAGTGGACAAGATCCTTTGTAGCAGGTGTTATAACATGAATTTTTTCATAGTCTTTACCAACAAAATTGTAGGCAAGTAGTTCCATAAAATTTAAATTAGCTTGTAGTCCTTGATTAGCACGAGCAAGTGCTGCTGCAATGGTTGCAGTTAGGCGTATGCCCATAAAATTACCTGGACCACTTACACTTGCAATTTTTTTTATTTGTTGTGGTAAAAGTGATAAATTTTTACAAGCATTTTGAATGGATAAAATAAGATTATCTGTGCCACCTTTTTGTGGTTCTGTTTCTTCTGCTAATAAAAAAGCAGTCTCTTCTAGAAGGATAAATTGTATACGCTTTTCACAAGCATTTAATATAAGAGTAATTTCTTCCATTTTATCCTACTATATTATGATAAGTTAAAATATTTAAAAGTTTTGTAAGGGGGGTAGGGGGAGAAACTTTTTCAAAAGTTTTCCCCCTAAAGAAATTATTATTTAAACCAACGCATAATATCGTTAAATGTTGCAAAAATCATAAGTCCTATAAGGAAGATAGCTCCAACTTGCATAAGACGTTCTTGCAATTTTTCAGGAACTGGACGGCGTATAATTATTTCAATAAGACAAAAGAAAATAAGTCCGCCATCAAGTACAGGAATTGGTAAAAGATTTAATAAGCCTAAGTTTACACTTATAAGAGCAGTAAGAAGAAGTACAGAGACTATACCATTTTTCGCTTGATCTGCTATCATCTCACCAATGAGTAATGGACCACCCATAGAATCAGCAGAAACAGCACCTGTTACCATTTTTTTTAGTCCTGTAAGGGTAAGGCTAATCATGTGCCATGTTTGTTCATAACCTTGAATGAGTGATTGTCCAAAACTAACTTCATGGGTTTTTACAGTACCAAGTGGTTGTATACCCACTAGCCATGCAATTTCTTCTTCTCCAAAAATATTGGTACGAGGCATTTTTTTCGGAGTAATTTGTAATTCTATATTTTCATTGTTGCGTAAAACAACCATGTCTAATGCTTGTCCATTAGAATTATTGATAATAGCAGGAACTTCTTCCCAAGAAGAAATTTCTTTTCCATTAATTTTTTTGATTAAATCACCTTTTTGTAAACCAGCTTCAATGGCAGGAGATTTATCTAACATTACACCGACTTGAGGAAGAAGAGTAGTTTGTCCTATAAAAAATGTAAGTCCAGTATAGATTAACCATGCAATAACAAGGTTAGCAAAAGGACCAGCAAAAGCCAAAATAATACGTTGCCATGGTGGTCTGTTGCTTACAGCTTCTTCTTGTGTAAATCCAAGTTCTTCAACTTCTTTACTATATTCACCAACAGCAGAAACATAACCACCAAAAGGTAAGAGTGCTATTTGGTATGTTGTTTTTCCTTTTTTAAAAGAAAATAGACGTGGCCCCATACCAATAGAAAAAGTTACAACACCAATGCCCATTGCACGGTTAGCTAAAAAGTGTCCTAATTCATGGAAGAAAATTAATCCTCCAAGAACTAAAATAATGGCAAGGGCAGAATCAAAATGAGAAAAAATTGAATTAATAAGTTCCATAATGTTTTTGTTTAGTTATTCCATTTTTTTGCTTTTTCGCGAATAAGGTTATCGCGTTCATAAATTAAAGCTAAAGCACTTTCTATTGTGCTATTATTGAGGTTTATTGCTTGTAATCCGTTTGCATACGTGAGCATATCTTCAATAAGCATTGGGATCTGTAAAAAAGAAATATTTTTTTGTAAAAAACGTTCTACTGCAATTTCATTGGCAGCATTAAGTTCAATACAAATATTATTAGTAAAGGCACGATAAGCTAAATCCAAACAAGAAAAAAGTTCTTTATTTGGTTTATCAAAATTAAGGCTTTGTTTTGTTAAGTCAAGGTCTGCAACTATATTATTTTCTTGGTTTAACATTTTAGGAAAAGAAAAAGCAGCACAAATAGGTAATTTCATATCAGGTACTGCAAGTTGGGCAGTTATTGATCCATCTTTCCATGCAACAAGAGAATGGATAATAGATTGTTGATGAACTAAAACTTCTATGTCTTGTAATGGAACACCATATAAATGACAGGCTTCTATAACTTCAAGTCCTTTATTCATAAGTGTTGCAGAATCAATAGTAATTTTTGCTCCCATTTTCCAATTCGGGTGCTTTAATGCGTCTTCTACTTGTACATTTTCCAAAAATTTTTTATCTTTTCCATGAAAAGGACCACCAGAAGCTGTTAAAATAAGTTTTTTAACATTTTTATCTGTATTTTTGTGTGGAGCAAGACATTGAAAAAGAGCGTAATGTTCAGAATCAACAGGAATTATAGTTGCATTTTTTTGATGTGCTAATTGACGTATAAAAGAACCTGCTAATACAAGAGACTCTTTATTGGCTAATGCCACTTGTTTTCCTGCATTGACAGCAGCAAGAGTTGCATCAATTCCAGCAGCACCAACTTGAGCAGCAAGCACCATGTCTACTTCATCAAGAGAACTTAAAGTACTATATCCTTGTTTACCATAAAGGATTTCAGGTTTATAATTTGCTTTTAATAAAGATAATAATTTAGGTATATCGTTTTTATATTGAATAGCTAAAAATTTTGGTGTAAATTCATTAGCTTGCTCAGCTAATTTTTCAATATTTTTTCCACCAGCTAAAACATAAACTTCAAAATATTCTTTGCTATTACGGATAATATTTAATGCATTTGTCCCAATAGTACCAGTTGCACCCATAAGTGCTAGGCGTTTAGGAAAATGTATTTCATTTGAAAATGGGCTAATATATTTCATAAATTATAAAGCGTTTAATAAAAGAGTAAAAAGTTCAAAGCCTGCTATGGTGAAAATAAGACTATCGGTTCTATCTAATACTCCACCATGTCCGGGTAAAATAAAACCAGAGTCTTTTATATCCACAGTACGTTTTAAAGCTGATTCAAAAAAATCACCTAATTGTGCTAAGATACCAAGAATTGCTCCAAAAAATACTAAGGTAAAGAAAGAAGCATAAACTATATGGTATTGATACGCAAAAATAAGTAATACTATGATCGCAGCAATTAAACCTGCAGCACAGCCTTCAACACTTTTTTTAGGGCTTACAGTTGGCCATATTTTGTGTTTTCCATAGTTAATTCCTACAAAGTACGCAACAGTATCAGAAGCAATAGGAATAAGGGCTACTAGTAATTGTTGAGAGAGTGTAAAGTTTGTCATAAAACCAAAAATAAAAGGAAGATAAATAAAAGAAAGCATAAGAATACTTGCTGTCTTCATATTTTCTTGTGCTGTATCATGGTTAAAATTTTTCAAACTTATAAAT
>SAMEA104404100__coassemble_2152_pt1 | contig 15661 bp, 14 predicted proteins | sample SAMEA104404100__metabat2_high_PE_071 | metagenome-assembled genome bin SAMEA104404100 (sample SAMEA104404100) | Balaenoptera acutorostrata
ATTTTGATAAGACTTTTCACAATGTAAAATTTTTTTATTTCCTTCTTTTTTAAAATCAAAAAAGAATAATACATTAATAAACAAAGCAGGTAATTTCCATAAAATCCCTTTTTTTGTACTCCAACGATAAAAACGTGAACTCATACTTTCATCTTCATAACCAGCTAGAAAAATAATATTTATTCCTTGATCTAACCAAATCAAAATACGTTTTATATATGCCCAAAACTTTTTTAATAATAAAAATGCTATATTCTTTTTATGTTGCCATACAAACACTATTTTTTGCCAACTTTGTTGAAAAATTTCCTTTACTTTATTAATCATACATACTCATTTAATTATTTTATTTATTTATAATAATAAGTTACAGTTATAATTATTTTAAAGATAAATAAAACTATAACTATTCCAGAATTTAAATTATAAGATGAATTTCTTTTATAAAAAAATACATAATTATGCTAATGGCTCACTAAAAATCTTTTCCACATCAATAGCATTTACTTCTTCTATTGTTTTTGCCTTATCCACGAAATCTTCTATGCGTTGTTTTCTACCCATATATAGCCCTGATAATGTGGAAAACATTCCAGCTTTTGTGATAATTTTCTGCACTAAATCAGCTAAAGGTATTTGTCTGCCTTTTGCAATGCCAGCAATACAAGGAATTTCCTTTTCATCAATTTTTGGATTAGCTAAATATTTAATGGCTTCTTGTTCTTGTTTAGCAAAACTTACTTTTTCATCCGTTGGATAATAAGGGGTAATAGTTTCAATAGCCATTGTAAGAGCTTGTTCTGCTTGTTTTTTCTTTCTATCTTTTGCCCTTATCAAATCTTCTTCTGTTTCTTTTGGTGGGGTAAAAATTACATGATAACCTTGTTCCTTATCTCCTGTAATTTGACAATTTCCATTCCAAGCTAAATGAGCATATTCACCAAAAATACGTATTACTTCATCTTGTGGCATTTCCCATGCACCAAAAGCAAGTAAATTTTGTGCATCAAGATCATTATCTATGTTAAATATATTTCCATTTTTAATAAATATTCTAATCATATAAACTCACCTACTGATATAAAATTACTCGAGACTTATCATTCAAATTAAATGATGTAGTTGATATAACTATTTGTATTGTGGGCAAAATAGGGAATAAAACCATTTCTCTTAAATTAGTATTGCCTGCTCCAAGATATGAAGTATAATATCCAATTTTTGAATTACAATTAAATCCTGATAATAAAGATAAATAACACCCTCTTGATACTACGTCTTCATTACTACTAAAACTAGCTATAATAGGCCGATAAGGAATAACTTTCACCGTCCATATACCTGCTGTACTACGATTTGATATTTTTTTTAATATACCTATGTAGCTTTCTATATCAGGGTATTCAGGAACACTTTCCCTTTTTATCATTTTAAATAAATCATTTACAGCCTTAGAACTTGCCACATTTGTTTCAGTTGATACATTTAAATCAGAAGAAATAGCGGATTTATCTATTTTTGTATTTTGTAAATTTGTAATAGCTTGTAAATTAGTTTCTATTTTTTGACTATGTTGTTCTATTATTTGAGAATTATTATTAACTGTATTTATTATAGTATTTTTTATTGATAATAATCCCAATGTATCAATGGATAATGTATTTTTATCAATCTTTACTTTTCCTGCTACATCATACGTTGCAATAGGCACAGTCCCACTTGCTATTTTTGCCCATTCTTTGGCTGATTTACTTTGCGGATCTTTTGGATCAGGTGGTGTTGGACTTTCAGCCCAAGCCCATGCTTGCTTTGCATAATTTTCTGCATTTTCTTCACTTTTGCTAGCATTAATTTCACTACTTTTTGCATTAATAGCAGCTTGAACTGCTTCATCACGTGCTATAAGTAATGCATCTACAAGCCCTTCTTTATCTCTTTCATCTGTGATATCAAGTTTTAATGCTCGTTCTATGGCTTCATCGAGTTGTTGAATTTGCATAACTATTCTATCAAAGCCATCATTTTCCAATACTTCAGGGTGAAAAGCTCCTGCATTTTCTAAATCCACAATTTGCGTTAAAGGTACTTTACGATAAATTGTAAGCTTTGTTCCCTTTGGTAATGCTTCCCCTATTAAGGGATATATAAATATTTTTTTTACTAAATCAACAGAAAAATTTTTAGTAACTTCTTGTATTTCATTATTCTTTTTTAGAATGGCAAAAATATGTGTTTTATCTACCAAATGAAAAGGTAATGGAAATTCTTTTGTAATCCCATTTCCTTCATAATGCTTTTTTGTAAGCGTACTTGCTATGGTCATTTTTCCCCCTAAAAATAACTTGGCCCACGTCTAACAGAGCGAGAACTTGTAAGACTATTTGTAATACTTCCAACCCCAGACAAAACCGTATTTGCTGTTTGCAATTTCCCTCCTTGCGCTTTTTTACCTGCTTGATGAGCTTCCATAACATGTCTTTGAGCTTGTCTATTATAAGCATTTGCTTGCCGTTGAGCATTTGCACCTATTTCTTGTGCTTCTAATTCTCCTTGCATTTCCATATCTGATAAAACATCAAGAGCTGATCCACTATCCAAAGAAATATTACCAGCACCATATTGTACTGCTTGTTTACTTTGTAAAGCTTTTTGCTCTAAACGAACTTTTTCTTGTTCTCTTTTACCGTCTTCCAATGCTTGTTGAGCTTGCATTTGAGCGTATTTTGCTTCTTCTTGTTGCATAAGCTGTTGTTGCAACGCTTGTTCTCTTTGAACTTTTTGTTCCTGCACTTTTCCAGCCATACCAAGTGCAGAACCAAGTACACTAATCCCTGTTGTTACTGCTGTAACTCCACACATATTTTCCTCATTTTGTTATATAAAATCGTTTAAAAAGAATTTTCTCACAACCAAAACGCAAGTATTTTTCATCAATAATAAAACCTAAATATTTAACCATACGTAATGTTTTTTTATTCCATGCTGCTGTTTGATTTAAAAGAATAGGGAATTTTTCCAAAGACTTTTGTATAATTTGTTTGCCATACTGTACTAAAAAACGCTGATGATTGATTAAATTTTCCCCTAAAAACCAAATTTCTGCACAATGCAAACCTAAACCATTTAACGGAGCTAAGCCTCCCATGCCAATTATTTCACCTTGAAAATAAAGGCTATATATTTCTTGTTTTTCATCTTCAAAAAGGATTGTGAGCATTGTTTCAATATCTATGTGGAATAATTGCCAAAGTTCTAATGCTTCCATATCACAAACTTTTGGACTTAAAATATATACTTCGTCTTGCGTTGCTTTTTTAATTTCATAATCCCCATACATTCCAAGCATTAAGTTCCAACTCCAAGCTCTGGCAAAAGAGCTAATATGGTCATAGGCAATGGAACATCAGATTCCACACATGCATAACTTTGATTTTCAAAGCCACAACTTGGATAAATATAAGCGTAATCTGTATGTAATTGCACGGGATCACCGGGCTTTTCATTTCTTCGCCACTTTACTTCGTCCATTTTTGAAAAGTTTGTGCCTATTTTTGCATAATTTGTATGGCGAAAATATACGCCAATTCTTTGCACAAGCTTTTTCTTGCCAAGCGTATTCCCGTATTGTGTTTCCCCTTCTAGGGGCATACTTTTTAATTTTGCTGTATAGGGAAGTCCCACAATAATATCTTTTGCTGAAAAACCTAAATCTATGCCCATAATTTGCTGTACTTTTCCATTAACTTCATATTGGATAGGACGCACAATTTGCATAGGGCATACTGCACCATTGGCAACAATGGCAACTTTTTTACCCTCTAAATGTTCTAAGCCTCCCACATAACGTATTGGCTTTCCATTTGCCTTTTCATTTAATTCTGCATGATAGGAAAGCCCTGCATCAACATAAAAAACATAAGGAGCAACAAATTCATTTTTTTCTGTTTCATTAATATCTTTTTGTACATCATTTTGCTTTTCTTGCATTAAAACATCATATTGATAGCGATTTTCCATACGTTCAAGAAAATATTGTTTTACGCCTTTTATTTCTCGCTCCACAACACAAAAAAGCTCATCAGCATAAGCACTAGGCAAAGTACAAACAGCAATAAATTTTCCCTCTGTACTATGTCTATGCCACGCAAAAACTTCATGTTCTCGCAAAAATGTATGCCCAAGTAAAACACCATCATCACGAATACACCAAATAATAGAATCAGGGCTTTGCTGATATGCCCAATCTGTAATGGAATGTTCTTCTAATAAATGCCCTGCAAGCACAGCATGATCTGAACCAGAATAGGAATCTGTTCCAAAATCATATAATAAATCCCTCATTTCTCTATGCGTTCTATTCACATGTAAAATACTATTACCCACAATAAGAGCTGGTAGACTACTTGATCCACGGTACGATTGTGGCACAAGAGAAATATCTTTAGCTGTTAATGCACCACTGGCACTTTTTACTTCCCATTCTGTACCACCAGTTCCAACAAGCAAAGTACGCAAAGAAACAAGCCAAGAAATTCTTGAAACTTCATTACCCGCAATACTAATTTCCATAGCGTCATCGGCTTTTGTAGGGGAAGATTTTGTAAAAGATTCATAATTGCCAGTTCGCGAAAACCACAAAGTTTGAGGTTTCTTTTTTGAACCAGCAAAAACAAGGCGTTGTTGATAAAAGCAAACACAAGAAGGATAATTATCTTCAGCAAAAGGAATTTGTGCTTCTGGTGGTGTATCTAACATATCAGGAGCAATGTTTTTTGCATCAAATGCTTCTGTTAAACTACTACCAATATACCCATATTTTCCATTTTTTTCTTGATATATTCTATATTCTGTGGCGTTTGGACTTTTTGTCCATGTCAATTTTGGATAACACGTTTGCCGTAAATTTTCAGGTGCTTCAATGGAACAAGGATTTGAGGCAAGACTTTCTTCACCATTTTCATCAATTACTGTAATCACGTATAGCCAATTTCTCTTGCCCTTGCCATCACCATTTATCTCTCCAGACGTACGCACATCATAAAGTGTTGCAGATAAACCCGTGGGAGGAGCGACTTTTGGTGAAAAATCTACTTGTTCCAATTTCCAATTATCATGAGCAAAACGACTTAATTTATATGGTGGAAAATTAGGTGTTACTAAATAAATAACATCTGCACTTTGCACAAAAGTAAGTTTTTTTGCGTCCTCATACGTATATGGGCTTACAATTTCATAAGGAATACTTTGATCATTTAATACAGCTCCTTCTCGTGTAAAAATAGATAATTTTTTCTCTGTCCACACAAGAATATATGTTTCTGTTGGCGAAAAAATAAAAGGCATTAACCGTGCTTTTCCTGATAATTTTGCCAAAAACCGAAAACCATTACGTTTACTTGCTCCTCCATGTGGGTGAACAAGCATATTTTGCAAAAGGCTACAACCTGTTTGATACCGTGCTAAATCAACCCGAACAGCCAAAGAAGGGGAGAGTTCACCTGCTGTAAAACTACTTTGAAAACCACAAAAAGCCATATTATTCCCTTGCTCCAAGATAATTTGAATGTACTAGAACATATTGACTTTCTTTACTATCTTGGCTTTTGGCTTTATCAAAGGCCAAACTTGCCAAATCTTTCAAAGCTTGCACACGCCCATTATCACCTCCCAAACTCATGCAAAGTTCAGACGCTAATTGCCATGCAAAAGCATCACAAAATAAACTATCCCATACATTAGGATCATCTATATATGTAATAAAACGCAATAAGGCTTGTGGACATTCTGTTAAAATAAACTTTGTACTATCTGATCCAAGCTCCACACTGTATGGAAAACTTGTTATTATTTGCTCTTGATTGCTATTTTGTAAATCTAAAGGATTATTAATCGCTAAAATTTGCAAACAATCTTCAGGATATTGATAATAATAAATATTTTTATAAAATTTCTGATCTTCGTTTGTACCTAATAAAGCCAATGCCACTGTTTTTGTAGCAAAATTCCATGGATACGCTCGCAATGCAGAACGTAAAACATGAGGAAATTTTATAGCACATTGCCTTGCTTCTGTGCTTGCCTCACCAAGACTGGTAATTTGTAAAATAGAATTACCACCAGCCCGACTTAAGGCTAAATTACAAATATCCACTTGTGAAAATCCCATTTTCACCTCGTTATTATGATTAAAAAATAATGATTATTAGAGAAAGTCCCTTGTATATTTAATAATATAAAATATTATGATAAAATAAATACTATCAAATAGTTAAATAAAACTTATTAGAGTGTGTTTCTAAATTATTTTTTTCTTGTTTATATAACTTCTTCTTTATTCTACTATAACATAGTATCACGTTTAATAAGGGGCTTCGCCCCTTAAACCCGAGCAGGGTGCTAACAGGGGGCAAGCCCCCCTTGCGTTGCTGTCTATTTCCTTAAACCTCGTAAACTCGGTATAGAAGCTACGAATAAAGACAACAATTAGTAAAACGAAATTAACTTACATAAATCGCTGTCGCTATCCATAAAGCTCATTCTTCGCTAATGGTTACCACATAGCCACAAACAAATAACAATTACTTATGATTTATGAGAATAAAAGCGACATTCTTTGGAGCGGGCAAAGCTCGCGTAAAAGTATGGAGCGAGGGGTTAAGGTTCGGGTTTCCAAAGGGGGAAAACCTAAGGGGTTTGCCCCTTGTAGTTTCCCCTTTGGACGGGGTTTTAGGGGAGGTATCCCCCTAAATAACTTCATTCGGGTCTAAGGAGTGAAACCCCTTATATAAAAATATCCCCCTAACAATACCTTTTATGCTTGTTTATCCAAAGCAATACCTGCTGTTATAGCACCTTTTGTTGCTGTTCCTTCTACTTCGTATTTAATACGCAAATAATTACCAGATAAAGGAGGCAAAGACCCAAAACCTATACTTTGTGTTTTTGCTAATTCTTGTATAGTATATTTTTTACTACTCATAATGGTAGTAAAATCCCCGTCATTTGGTGTAGTTTCTTTTTTAGCACTTTGAATATGCACAATAAGAGAAGTTAATCCAGCAAAAGCTTCTACAACTTGCACAAAAGGATATACGGGCATACCTTGTCCTTCTGTATTTTCAAGATTGATAGTATTTGTTGAACTTGCTGTGACAGTAATTTTTTGATTTTGTGAAAACATTAATTCTTTATCTATATACATATTTTTTACCTCTTTTACGTGTGTTAAAAAAAACACATAACTACTTTTTATTTTTGTAAATCTTAATTATACAAGTAAGTATAAATAACGTTACCCCCCTTAATTAAAAATTTTTGAAAGGGGTTCTAGGGGAAAACTTTTTATAAAAAGTTTTCCCCTAGTAAAAAAACAAAAAAACTATACTAATGCTTGTTCATCATTTCTTAATGCGTCCACACGGCGAATAGGCATACCTAAGAAATGGGTTACTGGTTTTCCTTCAATTTGTTCAATAGAAAGCTGTACATTGGCTTTTTCCATTGCCATAATATCCAAAATTGTTTTTACTTCGCGATTCATATACCACGCCATTTTAGCTTTATTGGCAGACGGAATTTTATTTGCAGCTGCAATCATAAGACGAATAAGATTTGTGCCTGCGTTTTGGGTTTTACCTGTAATAATAGCACTAAAAGTGCTTGTATCAATATTGCAAATACGCACAGCATAACGCCAATCACGCAAAGACAAACCACAATCCCATTTAAAATGGCTACGGTAACCTTGATAATGTCCACCATTATCATCAAGCAATGTTTGTTCCCCTAAATCTTTAATTTGCAAGCCAGCTTGTGATCCTTTTGGGAAAATTCCATGCAAGGTATTTTCACCCCAACCACAAAGCCAAATGGACGTATTTTTATTGCCAGAACCACCAAAATTTAGCACATTTTCGGCACTATCAAAGCCAGATAACGCATTATAACGTGGGCTAAGTCCCATAAATTTTTGAGGTTCTTCATGTATGTTACCATAGAAAAGGGTTTTTGCCATTTCTTGGTTCATGGCTTCCACAAAGCCTGCTTCTTCGCTCATTCGCCAATCAGCACTTGCACCATTTAAATCAGCAAGGGATTTATCTACTTCTGCGTATGCTTCCAACATTCCGCAAGTATCATCAACACTTTTTGTCGTGCTTTTGCTTGGTTGCACACCATAATTTAATAAACGCCATGTAGCAGAGGGTAAACCTGTGCGTATTGTTGTTCTGTGTCCTGTTGGTAAATTACCCTCAAGCCATAGAGCGTCTTCTAAAACTTCGTTGGTTTGCTCCATAATTTCAACAAGTTTTGCAATTTTTCCTGTACTGTCAAAACGTCTTGCTGCATCAATTAATGTAACTGCATTTGCCATATTTTCTCCTTATAATGAACTCATTTTTTCTAATAAATTATCCTTTATCCATTTTTTGACAAAGCAATAAGACCTTATTTTTATTAGAAAAATAAAAATAAACAAAAAGAATAAAAAGGATATAACGATTAAAAATTAGAAAGATTATTAATAAAAAACTTATAAAATGATATGATACTAAAAAATTTCTGATAAGAATTTAATAAGAAAAATACTTATTTTTTCATGCTTGGATAAAAAAGTTCTGCAACGGAAATATCTTCTATTTGTTCTTTTGCTTTAGGCATAGCTGGCTCTGCTAAGGCTTTCCCTACACGGTACATAAAACGCACAACTTCAGGGTGTGAGCCAAAACCTGTTTCATTAAGAATTTTAGCAAGAGAACCATCATCAAAACGTAAAATTGCAGCTCTTGCATATTGCATATTATCATAAAAACTTGAACCACCGTATTCACTGTCAGCTTCACAAGCTTTTTTCATATTTTCTAAAAGCTTTGTTTGTTCTTCAAGTTGTTTTTTACTTTGATTTTGCACATAATTTTCATAAAATTTTGCCATAAGACGTGCATTTTCTAAACTCATTTTTTGCTCAAAAGCAAAATTTTGAAAATCAGCAACAAGCCCTTTATCAACCATAGTTTCAGGTGCAAAATGAAAAACATAATCAGCAGGGGAGTTTAAAGCTTGAGCAGTCAATAATGTTTGCATACCTAAATTTTGTAAGGCTTCTTTTTGTGCCATTTCAGGAGCTTGGCTTGCAAGGCTTTGTGCCATTGTATTAACTAATTGCTCCTTTTGGGCTGTGGCTTGGCTTTGCGATAAATGTTGCGGTACTGGGGGAATTGTATTTGCAAGATTTTGTGTTGCATTAGTTGTTCCTGTTTCGTTTTTTGTATTTCTAATAATAATTTCTGTTCCTTGATCTGCCATTAATCTTCTCCTTGTAAAGGTATTAAATAATTTGTTCCCAAAGCAAGTACACGGTGATAAAGCATTAATCCTATACTTCTTCGCCCTTCGTGCCATGCATACCATTCTTTATTGCCAATAGGCATGGATTCAAAAACATAGGTAGATTGAAAAAGTGCTTTTATAAAACGCTTTCCCTGTGGGCTTTCTAATAAAAATTGTAAATCTTTTTGCAATTCATCATGTTCTATATGCTTGTTTTCTTGAGAATTTTTTGCTACTTGGTCTTTTTTATATGGTTCTTGCCAAAAATCTTTAGACATATTTTTTCCTCAAAATACCATTTATTTTGTGGCTTGTTCCAATACTTTTTGTGCTAAATTATTGGAATCAAGATTTACCTCGCTCATGGTTTTTGCTGTTTGCACGCCTTTTTCTAGCATTTGCCAAGTTTTTTGCTCTTGCATTTGCTTTTCGTTTTCTTGCTTTCTTTGTTCACGAATAGCAAAAACCTTATCTTTTCCCCGTAAAAGGGATAAAGGCACACCAAGAAGTTTCGCATTATGGATAAGCATTTCATCAATATCTAAATTGTCCAAAACTTCAGGATTAATTTGTGCTAAATTGCCAGCAAAATACGTTATGCTTTCTATGGCTGCTATATCTGTACTTTTTTGAGCTAAGGCTAAAGCTGATTGCATTTCTATTTCCCATTCCCGACCAGCTAAAAGGGGAGGAACAGGCAATATTTTGCCATAGCGTTTCATAATACCCAAAACTCTTTGGATAAGAGGTTGAAACAATTCACTTCTTAGCCTTTCAAGCGTAGGACCAAGCATAAGCAATTTTTCTGCATTTCTTTCATAAACTTCTGTTGCTGTCATGCGTTTATCACTTTGCGTTAAAAGCAAAAATAAATCTTTATAAAAATGCTCGCCTATTTGTTGGCGTATTTGTTGCAAATACGCGTCAAGAGCTTGTAAATTCGCCCTTACCTGATAAGTTGGGGTAATTGCTGGCATTTGGGCATTAGTATCCACAAAATTTGCAAAACCAGGACGCAAAGAAAATTGCCCACCTTGATTTCTTAAGGAATTTGAAACATTCATAGGTGGTTTTATTTCCAATTCCAAAGCTTCTAATCCGTCTTTTCGCATACGTTGCAACATATTCACATCTGGTAAAGCGTCCATTCCTGGCCCTCTGCCATAGACATCTTGTCCTGTTACGTCCCAACGTGGACAACAAGCAGGAAATTCTTCATAGCCACCTTCTTCTAAAAGAAAATTTCCTTGCCCTAATAAAACATAATACGACGCATAACGCCGACTTTTACCGTCAATTTTATCAAGATTATAATTTTTGCGTGGCTCAATAGCATGAATAAGAGTAAATGTTTTCAAACTATCTTGTTGCACTAAATCCTTAATATATTGAGGACATGAGGGAAAACGCTGTTCTATTTGACGTGGTGTCATACTCATTTTTCTATATAATGTATCTACACGTCCTTTTGCATCACAATCAAGATAATATTCCCCTACGGTAAGATTTCTGCACCGTATTACTTCGTCTTGGTCTTCTTCAATTAAAAAACACGCTGTGCCAATGGCTGCAAGTTCTGCATAATGAGCATGAACAGTAGGATAAAAATTTGATCCAGATAAAACAGCATGAACACGTTCTTGCGTATCTTGCAACCATTTACCAATACCTTCTGCATTTTCTAATTCTTTATCTTTCAAAGAAAAACGAAACCAAGGACGAGCAGGTGAACTAAGTCCCCCATGCATACCAGCTGCTAAAATTCGCAAAGCATAAAGAGCTGTGGAATCTACAATATTCCCATGTTTTTTTGTGCCTTTATTATGGCTTTCTTCTGACCATTTGCCTTTATTTGGAAGCATAAGCTCAATTATTTCTTGCCATTGTGCCTCCCAAGAACGCCTTTCTTTTTCAAGCTCACGAAAACGCCGTAGCACATGGCGAACTGTATCTATTTCCATATTTCCACCAACTAGCCACCTAATAACGTCTTTTTATCCGTATTTGCTGTTGTAGCTAAGCCACTTCCACTTGTTAGCACTGTATCAGAATGTCCTACGGCATTTGCTCTACGTCTTCTTTCTTCATCACCTGCTTGCTTTACAGATTCATCTACCATTGTTGGCATTGGAGCAGGTACTTCCACTGCTGCCGCTGGAACTGGCATTGGATTTGGTCTTTTTCCACCACCACCCATAAAAAACCTCCTTTTTGAAAACACTCCCTAAATAGAGAGGGCTTCCATAGTAATTTTATTTTTTTATTCATTTAATTTATTTCATTCTATATCAATTTTATATTTTATTCAGAATAACAAGGGGCTTCACCCCTTAGACCCGAGCAGGGTGGTAAGCTAACGGGGGAAATCCCCCTAGCATTGCTGTCTATTTCCCTAAACCTCGTAAACTCGGTATAAGGAAAACGACTTCGTCGCCCTTTGAGTAGCGGCTAAAGCAAGGGGGAGAGCTAAGAGGATTTATCCCCCTTTGCTTCCCCTTGTAACGGGGGCTTAGGGGAGGTATCCCCCTAAAATGGTTATAAGGATACTATCCTTTTTATTATACTATTCCATCGTATTAGGTGTTATAAAGGCCTTCTCCCCTTAAGCCCGAGCAAGACCCCCCAGTTTCACACTCTTTCAGCAAGTCGCGTTGCCTTCGCTTCCAGTGAGTGAAACTTTTTAAAATCGACATTATGTAATGATTATTTTATTTTTAACTTACTAAAATAGTTATAAATAATATAAAAATATACTCTAATTAAAGACTTTTGTAATTTGTTCTTTTTGTAAAACACTTACTATTCCCGTTATATATTTATTTTTCCTTGCAAAATAACATAATTCAGGAATTTCAGCTTTTTGTTCAAAACCAAGTTTTTTGATAAATTGTAGAGCATGGCGATAGGGTTTTGGTGTAATCCCAATAAGGGCAGAAAGAACATAATTTTGTTTGCTATCCCTACATAAAAGCAAACTTTTCACCACATAAAACCCTATTGCCTCTTGCTCTTGAAAGGCTTTTTTCAAAAAACAAAAATGTATCATCACGCTTTTCCCTAATGGGTTATTGAGCCAATACATAGCTTTTATGACCCCCTCTGTATTAGCTACAAAACGTACATCTTTATCCTTTGCCAAAAGCCAAGTATAAAACTCCGTAAAATCTTGCATTTCACCATCAAAAAACAAAATTTTATTAAGTTTATCTTCTTGAAATTGTTGCCAGAAACTATAAATTACTTCTTTGGATATATTTTTTACCCAAAGGGTTTGATAGGTATTTTTTTTCATATTACTTACAAAAAATAGGGTATGTTTCTAAATTAATTTTTTTCTTGTTGATATAACATTTTCTTCTTTATTCTACTATTACATAGTATCACGTTTAATAAGGGGCTTCACCCCTTAGACCCGACCAAAGGGGAAACGAGGCGCAAGCCCCTTGTGTTTTCCCCCTTGCTTTAGCCGTTATGACGCAGGAAATTACGGATAAAGACAGCAACTAGTAAAGTGAAATTAAGCTACATAAACCGCTGTCGGTAGCCATAAAGCTCATTCTTCGCTAACGGCTACCGCTGGAACCCCAAACGCAAACCCCTTTACGCTCCATACTTTTACGCGAGCTTTGCCCGCTCCAAAGAATGTCGCTTTTATTCTCATAAATCATAAGTAACTGCTATTTTTTGGGTTTATATGGAAACACACCCTAATTAAAAACTTGAAAAAAACATTTCTCCAGAAAAATTATTTTGTATTTCTTGTGACACAGGAAAAACAGCTCCTAGTTTACTATCTAAAATTCGTGAAAGACAATCAAGCATATCATCATGTTCTGCCACAGGAAAATTAAGAAATTCATTTTTATAAAAATCTTGCACAATATCTGAAACAGTTCTATCTGTTTTCATAGTTACAAGTTTATGAGGAAACCACATACGCCCTTGCTCAAAAATAGGCACAAGACGGCGTATTCTATCCGTTTTTGCCATTTGCCCACCTAAGGCAATAATGGAAAAACGATAATTTTCGTGTTCCATACGGTATTTAATATGCTCAATATCTGCTTGTATGCCGTATTGTTCATAACCTACTGCCAATGGTCTATGTTTTCTATGCAATGAAAATAGTGCTTCTGCTCGTTCATGGAGTGCTAACCTATCATGTACCCCATCTAAAACATAATAAAAACCATCATGATTTAGCCCAATTACCCACATAGACGTATAATCTGATCCCTCTTTTTTACTTGAGGCTGGATCAACTAAAATATACCTATTCATACTTTGTCCAAAGCTGGATTTTGTATCACTTGGCAAAGTTTGAAACCATTCTTTTTTAAAACCCATAGCATTATCAGCTAAAGGATTTTGCAACATCTGACACGCAAAAACATAAGCCCCCATATCACGGCGTTTTTTCTTTAATACTTCATCATCTAAAAACACGGCTTTTCCATTGGTTTGTCCGTCTTTTGTAGCAGAATGAATACGCGGTAAAACACTGCCTTGCTCCATAATTAAATGATATGTATCTGACGCATGATAGCGTGTACCAATCATACGAATATGTCCCTCTCTTGCCCCAAGATTTAAGGATAAACGCCATGCGTCTGTTGTTTTTTTTATTTGTTCGGGTGTTGTAACAGATTCCAAAGTTACAACATCATCATAAATAAGTAAGCTAAAATGCTTACCTGTTGGCTGACCGTCCACTAACCCCCAAGCTTCAAGTGTTGCTTCTTTGGGATTTCCGTCCCTACGAACAATAAGGCCTCCATCTTCGCTCCATGTTCTTGTGCGTGATTCACTTTTTTCAGGAGGTGCAATAAAAGGAAAATACGCTTGCAATACAAGATTTGTTTCCAATTCTCTTTTAATTTGCCGTAAAAATGCCTTTGCAATGGGTCTTGTATGACTAAAAATTCCTACGGTAATATTTGGATTTACCAAAATATTTTGAATAGTTAACCCTATAGTAATAATAGTTGATTTATAATGTTCTCTTGCCCATAAATCTAAATGATTATTAGGATTTTCTTGCACTTCACGACATCTTGCAAAAAGCCAATCATTATCCATATCTTTTCTATTCATGCCATACACAAGAAGATAAAATAAATCATAAGCTAATAAATTTTGTATATCTTCAGAACATTCTTTTTCTTCAAAAAAAGGAATTTCTTCAGCTAATTCTTGCATAGTCTTTTTTGTAAAAGGAGGGGAGTTTTCATGTATTTCTATTTGTTTTTTTTGATTTTTTTTAAGTTCTGGCAAAAGAAGTTTTTCTTTTTCCTTTTTTTGTATTTCTTGTTCTTGATCTAAAGAAATAGGAGTAAGATTACTTTCTTTTGTTTGTTCTTCTATTTGCTTTTGATAGTTTTTATGCACTTTCAAATAAAACTTTTTTGCTTCCTCCCTTGTAGGCAAAAGAGAAATTGTGCCATTTTTTCGAACTTTAACAAGATTTTTTCCCTTAAGCATAGCAAACTTCCTTGTGCCTACTTTTTTGGACTTTATGAAACATGGCTATTTCTGGATTTAAACTATCGAAATGTACTTGCAAGATTTTCTGACTATATTCTTTTAACCCTGTTTTTGGGATTTTTGGTTTTTGTTTACAACTTACAAAATCATATAAATCAATAGTCCCATATTTAATTCTACGAGCTAAAATATACATAGTATGTCCAAAATATTTTGAGGCTCTATGTGCTAATAAACAATTCCCAGCTGTTTCGTAATCTTCTTCAAGCAAAGCCATAAAAAATTCTGGCATACGCTTTACCATTTCAAGCCCTAATAAATGTGTTAAAAATAAAATACTATCTACACGGATAAGAGCTTTTTCTGCTTCTGTTGGGGGAAAAATATAATTTTTTGCTTTTTTTGTTTTTTTATTTTGTGCTAACTTTTGCATATATTCAGCACTGGAGCTATATCTATTTTGCAAATATTGTTGTGCAATATCAGTTTGTTGACTTGCTTTTTGTTGCAAAGGATAATCATAAAAAGCTTGGTACTTAAAACAAGGAGCATGATTTCTTTGATGAAAACTACATGATTTTACTTGTTTTATTTCTTTTATATTTGTTTGTTCTTCCACATATTGCAAGTAATAAGAACAAATACTTTGTGGCATAAAATACCCATTTTCGCATTTATTCACTATATGGCGAAAACCTTTAAACATTGCACCTAATTCTTCTGCAAAAAAAAGTAAATTTTCCTCCAAAAGACTATGTGCTTTTTCTTTAGTTATAGATAAGGGAAGTTTTAAAATCTTTTGTAAAAGGCTTTCAAAGGCTTCTGTTTCATTATTCAAAATATTTTT
>SAMEA104404100__coassemble_2189_pt1 | contig 15449 bp, 8 predicted proteins | sample SAMEA104404100__metabat2_high_PE_071 | metagenome-assembled genome bin SAMEA104404100 (sample SAMEA104404100) | Balaenoptera acutorostrata
GGTGATGATATAAAAATTACACTTATTGGTATTCAAGGAAGACAAGCTAGATTAGGTATTAGTCTTCCTGATACCATGACAGTTTATCGTGAAGAAGTGTATAAGCGAGTTGTACAAGATAACATTTTAGCTGGTTCTTCTGATAATAAAGAATTAAGTGAACATTCTATGTATTCAACGCAACTTATTGATACCCGTATTGGTACGTTGCAAATTGAAGATCATAAATTTATTTCAATGCCAAAAGGTCTTATTGGCTATGAAAATGATACAGAATTTACATTATTAGAATATGGAGAAGAAAGTCCTTTCTTTATTTATCAAAGTACTAAAACTCCAAGTCTTGGGCTTTTAGTTGTTGATCCGTATCTTTTCCTTTCTGATTATACTGTAAAATTAAATGAAGCAGAACAAGCAATTTTACAAGCAGAATCAGCAGAAGATGTTGTTGTGTTTGTAACAATTACAGTACCGCATGGTAAACCAGAATTAAGTACGCTTAATCTTTCAGGTCCTATTTTTATAAATCATGTAAAGAGAATAGCACTGCAAGTACCTCAAGATATTAGTCCTTCTAAGGTTCTTTTGGCTGATTGTTCAAAAATGAATACAGATAATCATAACTAAAGCTTGACGATAAAAATATATTAATGCTAAGTTGATAGAACAACTTAGCATTTTTATTTTATAAAAAGAGAATTACTATGAGCAAAAGAAATTATGCCTTTGCTTGGGATTTAATAGGAGATATTCAAAAAGGGCGACCACATTTAGGGATTGAAACACGGCTAGAAATTTATAGATTTTTTCAATTTACAGTTCGTGATGTTTTAGAACAACATGGAGGTAAACAAGAAAATTTATATGCATTTTTAGCTAGTTTACAAAAAAAATTGTTAGAATACAAAATTGGTATTTTGCGTGTTGAACAAGGTTCTAAAAATAATGCACATCTTCTTTTGTCAGTTGAAGAAGACTTAGATTGTTCAGGACTTGCAGAATCAGGCGAAGAAACATGCCATTATGATGAAGGATTTTTAAAAGGTGCTTTAGACTTCCAAACAGGGGATTTCTATAATGTTAAGGAAGTTGATTGTTGGTGTTTAGGTGGAAAAACTTGCCGTTTTGAAGCTATAAAAACTAATGAAGAAAAATAATTTCTAAGCCATATCACTATGATATGGCTTTTTTTATAATATATTTTATTTCTTATTTTTTGGAAAATTTTTATGGGAAAAACTTTGTACAGGTTTTTCCTATTTTTTTATTTTTCTATTCTTTATATTAGGGTGTGTATCCAAATTATTTAGAATTACTTTAACGCATTAGGCTTATAAAATAAAACATATTTTTATAAAATCACTGACTTGATAAGTTTCACTCTCTGTAAGCAAGGAGCGAAGGACTTACTGAAAGAGTGAGAAACAGGGGGGCATTGCTCGGGTTTAAGAGGGGAAGTCCCTTATTAAATGTGATATTATGTAATAGTAGAATAAAGAAGAAAATGTTATATAAACAAGAAAAAAATAAGTTAGAAACACACCCTAATATGTTGTTAAAATAGTATGTATTAACAACATATTTTATAAATTGAAAATACAATAAAAATTTTTGTTAGAATATGAATAATAATTTCTTTGTGAGTAAATTATGTATATTGGCACTAACGGGCAAGGATATTGTAAGAATTTTATATAAAAAAAGTCCCTTATTGAATAAGGGACTAAAATTTGTGGTGGATGGTGAGAGGCTCGAACTCCCGACCCTCGGTGTGTAAAACCGATGCTCTACCAACTGAGCTAACCATCCAAGTGCCGTGAAATGGTTTATATAAAAACTTTATTATAATGTCAAGTAAAAAGATAACATTTAATAATAATTTTTTTATATTTTTTCACTAGAGCAAAGATTATTTTCTATCTCCAAATAATCTAAGCATATATAAGAAAATGTTGATAAAATCAAGGTAAAGAGTAATAGCACCAAGTAAAGCACCACGACGAATAGCCACAGAATCTTCAATAGGAGCAGTTTCACCCATTTCTTTAATTTTTTGTGTATCGTAAGCAGTAAGACCAACGAAAACAATAACACCAACAATACTAATCACGAAATTAGCAACACCGTTATTAAAGAAAAGGTTAACAATGCTAGCAAGAATAAGACCCCAAAGCCCCATAATAAGGAAAGATCCCCAACCAGTAAGGTCTTTTTTAGTAACCATACCGTAAACACTCATACCCCCAAACATACCAGCACTAATGAGGAAAGTTTGTGCAATAGAAGCTCCAGTATAAACAAGGAGAATAGGAGCAAGTAAGATACCGTTTAAAGCAGCATAAATGAGATAAAGGGCAGTTGCTTTACCAGCGGAGAGGTTATGCATTTGAGAGGATAAATACATAACAAGTCCGATAATAGCAACAATAAGAAGAAGTGGACCAAAATTGCCATGAGAATAAATAAGTTGAAGCATGAACAAGTTGTTAACAGTAAAGTATGCCATAAAAGCAGTAACAACTAAAGCTGCACACATCCACAAATAAACTTGTTGCATGAAAAATGCAACTTTACTTGTGCTAGAAGCCATACTTTGACTTTGATTATAATTATCCATAAAACCTCCGAATGTTATAATATAAGTATAATCATTAAAAAATAAAATGGCAAGCCTTTGAATTTTATAAAAAATTAAAAATTTGATTGAGGATTTTATTTGCTATTATTGCATTTCCTTTTTGGCTTGGGTGTATGCCGTCTTTGAGGTCTTGTAAAAATTCTTGAGAATTAAGTTCATTAAAAATGTTAATGTATGGAATTTGTAATTCTTGGCAAATTTTTTCTTGTTCAGGTATAAGAGAGGCTATGCGGTTTTTGTGTTCTTCATTGCTAACAGGACTAGGGTTAACAACAAAAACTTTTCCTTTTTCTTTAGCGTTGATTAAAAGTTCTTTGAAATATTTTTTACTTTCATCAAGACTAAGTACTGTAGTATTTTGAGGCATTGCCATATCCACAACACCACACATAAGAATAAAATATGCTTGAGAGTTAGGAATATTACGGTCTTGAAATTCTTTATCAAAGCGATCAAGAATATTTTTTGTAGAATTTTTTCTTACCCCAAGATTGTAAAGGGTTGTAGGAGGTAGAGGAAATTTTTCAGGAAATTTTTGTAAGATACCATGATAAATAGTATTAACAAAACTATCTTGAGGAGCAACATTGACGCCAAGAGTAATGGAATCACCTAAAAAATAAAAAATATTCATAAGAACTCCTTTGTAATAATATCTAAATATTTTTTGAATATGGATAAAAATGTTAAAAATACTGTATGTAGAATTTATATTTAATTCAATAAAAAAAAGCACTCAAAACGAGTGCTTTTATATTTATGTATTTTTTTCACTACGTTTATGTAGGAATAACACAGTACCTATAAGTAGAGCAAAGGCACAGCCTAAACTAAGGAAAAGATTACCATCTGTAAAACCAGCAACCACATATCCTACAAGGCTACAAATTGCTACAATAAAGGCATAGCCAAATTGTGTTGAAACGTGTTCTACGTGGTTACACCCAGCACCAGCACTAGATAAAATAGTTGTATCAGAAATAGGGGAGCAGTGATCACCAAAAACAGAACCAGCTAATGTAGCAGATAAACAAACAGTAACAATTTCTGGATTAATAGCTTGAGCAACAGGAACAACAATAGGAATAAGAATACCAAAAGTACCCCAAGCAGTACCAGTTGAAAAACTAAGGAAACCAGCAATAATAAAGATAAATGCAGGGAGCATACCAAAAGTAGCACCACTATCAGCTTCAAATAATGTTTTTACAAATTCAGGAGTTTGTAAAAGATCACGGCAAACACCACTAATAGTCCAAGCAAGAACAAGGATCATATTAGCAGGAAGCATTGCTTTAATCCCTTCAACAGCACCGTCCATAAAAGCTTTAAGAGTAAGTAAACGGCGAGGAACAAAAAGAAGGAAACAAACAACTAAAGCACCAAAAGAAGCCCAAACAAGAGCATTTGAGGAAGAGCAGTTACCAAAAGCAGCACCAATACTATGGTAAGTAGGGTCATCACCAAAATAACCACCACTATATAAAAGGGCAGTAGTAGCAAAAACAATTAAGCTAAGGATAGGGATAACCATATCAAGCATTGTGCCTTTGTTAGAGGCATTGAGTTGGTGATTTTGATTGTTAGTATCACCAAGATCTCCGTCAACAATAGCACGTTTTTCTGATTTATACATAGGGCCAAAGTCTACATTGGCAATACAAACAAAAAACACCATAAAAAGAGCTAAAATAGCATAAAAATTATATGGAATTGTTGAAACAAAGGCAGCAAAATCACTATCAAAAGCACCAGTTGCTTTAAGGTTACTACCAACAGCAGCAGCCCAACTGGAAATAGGAGCAATAATACAAATAGGAGCAGCAGTTGAGTCGATAATATATGCAAGTTTTGCACGAGAAATTTTGTAGTTATCGGTTACAGGACGCATAACCGTACCAACAGTAAGACAGTTGAAATAGTCATCAATAAAGATAGCAGCTCCAAGTCCACCAGTGGAGAGCATAGCAGCTTTTCTGCTTTTAATACGTTTTGTAGCCCAAATACCATAAGCTTTTGTACCCCCAGCAAGGGAGATAACATAAACAATAGCTCCAAGTAAGCTACAAAAAAGAATAATATTGAAATCAACTTTTTTTGCCATAATATTAAAAGTAACTTCAATAGTTTGCATAGGTACAAAATCAGTACCTATACCAATAGAATAAATCAAAGCACCACTTAAGATACCAAGAAGAAGAGAAGAAAAAACTTCTTTAGTTAAAAGAGCTAAAACAATAGCTAATACAGGGGGAACAACAGAAAGCCACCCAGCATAGTATGGATCCATAACTGCCTCTCACAATAGATTAATTTTACATAATTGTTATAAAAAAAGTAAAAATTTCTTACTCTAATTTATAACTAATAAAAATTCAGAAGAATTTTATACAAAATTGCTAAACTTGTATAGGATTTTTTTATTTAAATTAATTTTTATAGATATGTTCTTGAAAAGAAAAGATAAAATAAAAATAAATTTTGTGTAATTATGGAATATGAAAAAAATTTTAGAGCAAAAAAAGAGAATATGGAAGTAAAAATTTTAAAATAAAAAATATGAATATAACTTAAAGAAATTAAACAAAAAATAAATAAAAACAAGTGGCACGTATTTTGCTCTATTTATAGGGAAAGGAGTTTTACTATGCAATTATTACCTATTACCTATGATGATACGAGGTCAGAGAAGCAGTTACTTGATCTTTTACCACAAAGTTCTAGCTTTAGTGAATCAAGTTTTTCTACTGAATTTGACCAAGCGTACTATGATCAAAAGTATTTAGATCAAAAGTATGATGAAAAGGTTCGTGCAGAAAAAGAACGCCAAGAGGAAGAAGATAGAAAAGCAGAAGAAAGAAAAAGAGCTATGTACGCATCAGGAGCGGAAGTTTTTTCTTATTTTGCACCTCAACCTGCACGCTTTAATAAAGAAGAACTTGAAAAATTAGCACAAGCATTTCGCATGGATAAGGTAAGTATTGATGCACAAAATGCTTTGAAAGATATTGCTAACAAACCAGAAGGTCCAACCTTAAAAGAACTCCTTGCAAAGCTTGCTCAAAGCACAAAGGGTGGAAATGTTCAGTTAGATAGCAATGAAATTTCATATTTGCAAAATTTTGCAGGTCGAGCAAATCCAGATATGCCAACAGGTTTATATGATGCTTTGCGTTTTGGTGATAGTTTAACTGGATTAAATGCATTGATGGCTTCTTTGAAAAAGAATCCAACAACCATGAGTCAAGAAGAACTTTCTGCAATAGCAAAGGCATTGAATTTGCCAGAAGATATGCAAAAGGGAATGCAAAAGATTTTAGCAGAATTTGATAAAACACAAACATTATCAAAAGAACAAAGCGAAAAATTATTTGGCGAAGCAAAAGCATATTTAGAAGCAAAAGCTAATGATTTTGATAAAATGCAAGCAAGTCTTGAAAAGAATATCAAATCTATTTTAAGCACAGCACAAAAGCGTGAAGAAGCAGAACGCCGTGCATTAATGCGTGAAGATAGAGATGTATTATATTCAAAGGCATTAATCCAAGATACTGTAATCACAAAAGCTATTGGTGAAGAATTAAACCGAGCAGAAGTTAACGGTAAAAAGCTTGATGAAAAAGAAGATCAAAATAAATCCGCTACTGCTAATGTTGTAAAGCAAGAAAAAGAAAATATTCTTACAGCAAATAAAGTAAAAGATGAACGCAATGAAGCAAAAATTGCCGAAAAGGAATTTTTTGCAGAGCATGATACAGCAAAAGAAAAAGCTAAAAATGTTTTTGATCAATTTAAAGATGAAAATCAATCTTTTTCAGAAGAAAAACATGGTTCAGATTTAAAGAAACATGATACAGGCTTAGCAGAAAAACCTACGGCAAGTTTTTCAGCTCCAACACAACAAACAAATCAAAATATTAATGGCTTACCATTAAAGTTTGCAGAAGAAGCACATAATATACGTAATCAAGTGCAAGATTCTGTATTAACAATGATGAAAAACGGTGCAAGACGTTTAGAGGTTTCTTTAAATCCTTTAGAACTTGGTGAGCTTAGTGTGGCTCTTACCATTAATAAAGGGGAAGTTAATGCCGTTATTCAAGCAGAAAAACCAGAAAGTGCAGCTCTTATTAATCAACAATTAGATGCGATCAAAGCAGAACTTGAAAATCAAGGCTTAAAGGTACAGAACTTAGAGGTAGAAGTAGGTCTTTCTAAGGATAATGATACCTATGCAGGGCAAGATTGGCAAGGTATGCAACAACATAATAACGAACAAGCTTTTAGAGAAACTTTGAATAATCTTAGTTACTTAAGAGCTTTAACAAGAAGAAATTCTTCAGCAGACGATACTTTGGCACACAATATGCAACATATAGGTAGTACAGTGGCTGGAAAGGAAAATAATTCCTTACAAGGCTTACACATTATTGCTTAGGAAGTTGAAAGATGAGTAGTATAGAAGGAAATAACGCTTTAGATCAAAGTTACAATGACGCAACTGGTTCTCTTACCGGAGGGGGTAAGAACGATGAGCTTGATAAAGAAGCTTTCCTTAAACTTCTTATCACGCAATTCCAATACCAAGACCCATTGAACCCAATGGAAGATAAAGAATTTATTGCCCAACTTGCACAGTTCTCCGCATTAGAGCAATCCATGAAAACAAACCAAAATATGGAATTACTCTTGAACTCACAAGCACAACAAACTTCAATTAGTATTACAAACTATATTGGTAAAGAAGTTTCAGCACGTGGCTTTGGTGTAAGTAAGGAAGGAGCAAAAACTTCTTTAATTCAATATGCGTCAAACGAAGAATTATCTTCATGTTCTGTAAACATTATGGATTCTATGGGACAAATTGTAAGAACAGTAGATTTAGGACCTCAGGCACCAGGTATTCACGACTTCACTTGGGACGGGAAGAAGTCAGATGGTTCAGAAGCTGCAGACGGTGTTTATACTATCGCATTCACTGGTAAAAACGTTAAAGGCGAACCAGCATTTGTGGATACCTCTGTTTCAGGTCGTGTTACAGGTACAAGCTCTTACAATGGTGAATATTATTTACGTTTATCAGATGGTCGTTCTGTTCTTCTTAGCAACGTACGTGAAGTTGTTGAATCTAACGAGGTTAAAGTTGAACCAGGTAAGGAAATCGTAGGTACAGATAGCGATGATTATTTGGAAGGTGAAGAAAAGAAAGCAGATACCATTTCAGCAGGAGCTGGTAACGATATAATTCTTTATGATGGTTATGATAAATTAGTTGATGGTGGTGATGGCTTTGACTTTATTATTGCTAAAGGTGATTTAAGCGATAATGTAAAAAATGTTGAAGCTGTATTACGTGGACCTGACGCAGAAAGTATTAAAAGTATGAAAGACCTTGAAGGTATGGGAATATCTATCAAGAGTGGAAAACTTGATATGACTGTTGATTCTTGGAAAAATAACTGGGATAACGCAGCAAAAAATCAATGGACTTATAAAGGTGATAAAAAAGTTACTATTGAAATTTTAGATACTAACAGCGTTTCAGGTTTGCCAGCTGATGGTGGCGATACTCCTAAGCCAGACGGTTCAACATCACCAGATAGCTCAACATCACCAGACAGCGTTACAAAAAATTCTAATCCTTTAGTTCAAGAAAAAACGCCAACATTTAGTCAAGCTTTAGCTGATGGACTAAAGAATTCTATCCCAACTACTGGGCAAACTCTTAGAGAAAAAGCTTCTAGTGCAATTAATAATTACATGAAAGGCTTAATTCCTCAAAACTAAAAAAACAAATTTCTATATCTATCTGAGGGGATAGATAAAATATTACTGTAAGGTAAGGAGAATATTATGAGTGTAACATCATCAATGTGGACTGGTGTTTCTGGTCTTTTAGCACACGGTGAAAAAATGAATGTTGTAGGTAACAACATTTCAAACATCAACACCATTGGTTTCAAAGGGCAACGTATGGACTTTGCTGACTTTGTATACCTTGACGCACATAGCTTATCAGGTCCAACACAAATCGGACGTGGTGTGCAAGTTGGTGCTGTAATGGGTAACTTCCAACAAGGACCTTTTGAATCAACCACAGAAGCAACAGACTTAGCTATACAAGGTCGTGGATTTTTCCAAGTGCAACCAGTAGGTTCTGATGAAGCATATTATACCCGTGCAGGTAACTTCCGTTTTGATAAAGAAGGATATTTGAAAGATCCAAACGGTTATGCATTACAAGGCTGGAGAATTGATAATGACGGTGGCGTAATGCAAGCAGCTGGTGGTAATGCTACTGCAGTAAATAGTAAAGATACTCAAACCTCCCCAATTAAAGGTGGTGGTGTTCCTACTGATATTCAACTTGATACTTTTACTGTATTCCCACAACAAACCACAAAAATGGACTTTAAAGTAAACCTTCCAAAACCTGGTGCAGATAATGCTCGTAATACTTCTAACCCCTTTGCAGGCTTATTCTCAACTTGGAAGGGTAATGAAACAGGTGTAGATCCTCGTCCAAAAGATACACCTCCTATTGCTCAAACTTCTTTTGCTGAACAAACCACCATGCAAATTTATGATGAAGCTGGTGTAAAACATACTATTACTATTTACTTTGATAAAGTTGATACTAGAGATTACACAGGCGGACCTGATGGTGAAGAAGTATGGGAATACTTAGTAACAATGGATCCAGCTGAAGATAAAAGAAAGTTTGTGAATAAAAATGGTGATTTACAAAATGTAAATGCAACCAATGCTGGTGGTATTTTGATGAGTGGTACTATGCACTTTAACTCTGCAGGTGCTATTACTAACCAAACAGCCTATACTTGGGGTGGTGCTCAATCTCCAGAAAAGAACCCAGACTCATTTACAGCTATGCGCGACCCAGCTGGTGGTTTAGAGCCAAAACAAGTTATCAATCTTGACCCAACAGATATGAAAAATTGGCAACCAGCTCCAATTTCAAGTAGTGGTTATCCTATTGTTGTACCAAATTTTGGTGGTATTTTAGATGCTCAAACTTCTGGTACTCCAAATGGAGCAAAATATAATACTGAAATTAACTTTGGTTTGCGTGCAAGTAATTTAGATCAACCATGGGGTAACGTAGCTTCTTTAGGTGATTTGAATGTTGACCATTATGCATATAACGCAGGCTATAAGCCAAATGACCCTAAAACAGGTCCAGAACATATTCTCTTAAATCCAACTTATGATAGTACAAAAGATGATAAATGGGATCCAGATACTGGACGCTATGTTGTAGAAAATAAACCTCAATGGAAATTTGCTCAAGCAGCAGATACTCTTTTCAATGCAATACAAGCAGGTAATAATTCTATACTCTTTTATAAAGATGGACAAACTCAAGTAAATGTACAAGATTATAAACTTGCATTGGAACTTAATGGGGTCGATAAAATCCAAGCTGAAGTGTCATTACCTAATGGTAATAAAGAAAAAGTTACTGTTGACCTTACAAAAGGTACTATGACCAGAGAAAATGGTAAAAAACTCTCTGCTGCAATAGTAACTCAAGTTTTACAAGATCAAAATAACTTAAATGCTATTTCTGATAGTATTCAAAAAAATATAAATGCAGCAACACCTAAGAATTTATATTTATTCAAAGGTGCAACACCTCCAAATGCAAATAACTTGGCTAAATTTACTGAACCGGTAGTACTTGAAGCGTATGCTTCTACTAACCTTAATGGTAAATTCTCAAATTCTAATGCTCAAAATGGTTATGGTTTTGGTGACCTTACAAACTGGAATGTAGACAACGACGGTATTTTACACGGGGTTTACTCTAACGGGGTAACATTACCACTTTGGCAAATTACCATGTATGACTTTGTGAATACACAAGGCTTACGCCGTGAAGGTAATAACCTTTTCTCTGAAACCAGAGATTCTGGTGGACCTAAAATGGGTGCAGCAGGCAATAGTGGTCTTGGTAAAGTAGCAGGTTATACTTTGGAACAATCAAACGTAGACCTTGCAACTGAATTTGTTTACATGATTTCAACACAACGTGGTTATCAATCAAATAGTAAATTGATTACAACAGTTGATACCATGCTTGATGCTGTAATCAACATGAAAAGATAATAAATAAAATTTTTACCCAGTGGATAATTTTCCACTGGGTAAAAGAAAAATACTTCGTTATTTGCTTTTATCTGCTTCTGCTATAAGATAGTGTTTTTATAACGTATAGCTAAAGCAAAAAATCTTACAATTATTAAAAATAAGCGTAAGAAAAATAGTGGTTATAATTATTAGGAATATTTATATATAATGTATATAATATTACTTAGTATGTAATTGAAATAAAACTTTTTACTTATATTGAAAAATAAAAGTAAAAAGATAATGGCTTATATTATTGGGAATATATATACATAATGTATATAATATTGCTAAGCACATAGAAAAATATATTAATCCCTAAATATATTTCTCTAAAAAAGACTTTGCATTCACAACATGAGACTACATACTCTCTTGTAGTGAACTAATCATAATAATAAGTTTTAACCTTAATAATTTCTCAACCTCTAAAATTTTCTAAACCTTGCAATAATAACGATTGGGCTTTTTCTCCAAAGCTCAAATAATAGCCCCCTATCCCTCAAGGGGGCTTTTTATTTTTAATAACTTTTTTATTATTTGTTATTTACAAAATAACTAGGCAAAATTTTCTCTATATTGTTAATAGTATTAACCTTTTACGAAAAAATGTTTTTTGTTAGTGGTTATTGTAATATGCTAACGTAATGCTTTCGTGTTTATATTTTTTTATGTTGCTTAGTTTTTGTTTTCAGAAAGTGAAATTTTTTTATCAGCAACATTATCTACATATTATTTAATATTTTTAATTTATTAATTATGAATAACTTATAAACACACAGTGATGTATAAAAAAATTTAGATAAAAAGTTTTGAGAAAAGAGTTTGAGAAGGGGAACTTTTTCAAAAGTTCCTTCCAAAGAAATAATGTTAATATAAAAACGTATTTTAGAACTAATATACTTAGTTGTAATGGATATTTTTTTATAAGAATGTTGTGTGTTAGAAAAAGAAAATTTTTGTGGGAAATAGTGTAGAGAAAATATAAAAAAAAGGACTTAGAATTTCTTCTAAGTCCTCTAAATTTCTGGCGTCTCCAAGGGGATTTGAACCCCTGTTGACGGCGTGAAAGGCCGCTGTCCTGGGCCGGCTAGACGATGGAGACGTGTGCCGTGAAAAGTCTTTTACGTAAAAAGCTATCCTTTGTCAAATGTTTTTTTCAAAAAAAATGAAAAAAATTTAATATTTTTTTATTTTTATTAAAAAATAAAATTATTTCAAAATGTTATTGTTTGATAATTTTTATCCTTTATTTTTGCGAACACTGGAACTTTTTGTTCTTTTGGGTTTTGTGTTGTTTATTTTCCTTTTTTCACTTGTTCTTTTTTCGGAAAATTTTCTTTCTGTTTGTTTTTTAGAAGAACTTTTTTTACTTTCTTTTTTATTACTGTTTCTATTTTCTTTGTATGCAGGTTTTTTATTTGTTTTTCTTTTATCTGTTTTGTGTTTATCAAAACTATTTTTGCCAAAATCTTTTTTGCGTGGTCTTCGTGGGGTAACACCTACAAGGCTTAAATCTATTTCTAAGCGGGTAATATCTACATTTTCAAGACTTACTGTAACTTCATCGCCTAAACGGTATTCAATGCCTGTACGTTGACCGTATAGAATTTGTTGATCTTCATCATAGATAAAATAATCATTACCTAGTTTTTCCATACGTATCATGCCTTCTGCCATGTTTTCATGCATTTCAGCAAAAATACCAAAATTACTTAAGCCACTTATTGTTGCTGTGTAGGTTTTGCCTATTTCTTTTTCTAATAATAAACAAGAAAGACGTCTAAAAACTTCACGTTCTGCACTTTGGGCAACGCGTTCTTGTTCATTACATTTATTTGCAATATCTTCCAAAACATCTTCATGGAAAATTTTATGTTTTTTATCCATTATGCCTAATTGTGCCTTTAAACTTCTGTGAACCATAAGGTCAGCATAACGGCGTATGGGCGAAGTAAAATGGCAATAGCATTGCGAAGCAAGCCCAAAGTGAATATCTAAAATAGGACTATAACGAGCTTGCATCATGGAACGCAAAATCATTCTATGAGCAAGATAGGAATTTTTAGCAATGGGAGCTAAATCTTCATCTTGTTCTGCTAGAAGTTTAGCTTTTTCAAGGCTTGCCAAAATTTCTGAAAGCCATTTGTTTTCCCCTATTTTTTTAGGATCACTTGCTGGAATTATTTCTGCTAATGCTGTTGAGGCAAACATATCTGACAAGCTTTGTAAACGTTCTGGAGCTGGGGCAGGGTGAGTTCTGTATAAACAAGGTGCATTTTTATGATGTAAAAATTCTGCTACTGCCTCGTTTGCTGAAACCATAAATGCTTCAATGAGTTCATGGGCAAAGAAATGTGGGCGAGTTCCAAGTTTTACAATCATATCATTTTTAATAATACAACGCTGTTCTGGAATTTCTAAATGCAATGAGCCTGCTTTTCTTCGTTTTGCAATAAGAATTTCTGCTAATTCCTTTGCGTCCCATAGCATTTTTTCTACATCTTTTGTTACAGCAAAAGCAAAAGGATCATTAATTGCATGCCCTGTATCATAAAGTTCTTGCACTACATCATACGTAAGGCGAGCTTTAGAACGCATTATGCCTTGCCCAAAACGTGTGCTTTTTACTTGTCCTTTTGTATTAAATTCTATTTCACTAAACATTATTCTATGGTCTTCGTTTGGGCGTAAGCTACAAAGTCCATTGGAAAGAGCTTCTGGGAGCATTGGCTCAACAGAATTAGGAAAATAATAGGAATTGCCACGAGATTTTGCTTCTTTATCTAAACGAGAATAAGGCAATACATAACGGGAAACATCAGCAATAGCGACTAGTAATGTATAGGTATCATCATTTTTTTCTACATAAATGGCGTCATCAAAATCTTTTGAATCTGATCCATCAATGGTAACAAGACAAAGATCACGTAAATCAATATCCTTAGGCTCTAAAGGTAAATGGAGTTTTTGTTGCTCTTTATCATTTAACAAAAATCCCTCTGCTACTGCCATATTATAGGCTTCAGCTAGCACATCATCAGGAAATTCTGTGGGAATATTATTACTTGTTTTTGTAATTGCTTCTTGCACTGATACATTATTTTGCCCACCCAAATATTTTTGGGGAATACCAAGCCACAAAGGACGATCAAGACGTGAGGGCAAACGCTCTAATATTTGCACTTGCACAAGATCACCTGCGGATAAACTTGCATTTTCTGTTTCTGCTAACTCTTGTAAAAATTCGTCAATTAAAGGAACTAATACATTAAAATTAAAACGATTGTCTGTTGGTTTTGTTAAATAAGCGTGTTCTGCTAAGTGTTTTATATATTTATCTTGTTGGCGTGTGGCGTCTTGCTCTAAACGTACAGTAAGGAGGCTATGTGTACGCTCAAGGATTTTTACGATTTTTCCTTCACGTTTTTTGCTTGATATGCCCCTAGCATTACTACGTGGTTCAGGTAATAATAAAACCTCTACAATATCACCATTCCATGCGTCATCAAGATTTTGTTCTGCAATGTAAATATCTTCTTTAAGATTTTCTTGTCCTTCTATTTTTTGTGGGCAAACAAAAGCAGCACCAGAGCGTTGGATCGCTACCTTACCTATAATATGTTTTAAGCTTGAGCTTACGCTATAAGACCCACCTTTTTGGTGAACAACTTTTCCTCGTTGTACTAAATCATGTAAAATCGCAAGCACTTCTCTTTTGGAGCGTCTTGTTACATCAGCACGGCGTAAAATATCGTCTAAACGTAAAGGGTGTGGAGTTTTTTCTAAAATTGCATAAATTAAATCTTCAGAAAAAACTTCTTGTTCTTGTTTTTTCTTTTTTTCTTTTTTTTCTATATGCAATGTTTCTTCAGGTTCTTTACCAAAATATGTTTTTTTCTTTTTTGATTCTTTTTTCATAATTATCTCTATTTATTTGTTAAAAGTTCATTAGTTAACCATGTATCAAAATCTGCTGTATACAAAATATGACTATGAAAAATACAATGTGTTTTTGTATAATATATTTCTTTATGTGTTAATTCAGAATAAGTTTTGAGTTTTACTGCGTCTTTTTCTGTGCAGATAATGGGAATTGTTGTGTTTTTTATTTCTTCTATTATTGTATCCATTTTTGCATGGTCAGAAAGAAAAAATGTTTTTTTACATGGCTTTTGTGTGTATGTTTCAATACTTTTTTGAAATTGATAAGGATTTCCTATGCCTGCAAGTATAGCATAGTCTGTTATTGGTTTTTGTGGAAAAGAAAATAAAGGGCAAAGTGTTTCAATTTCTATGGAAAAAATAAAAATAGGTTTATTATACTCTTGGATTTTTTTTAGAAAAATCTCTTTTTGTTCTTGCCATTTTTGTTGTGGACATTTGATTAAAAATATTGTGGCTCTATCTAATGCTTTTTTAGGTTCACGCCAAGAACCAAGAGGAATAAGCGTATTCCAATTATAATTTTTATCAGTAAGTTTTGCAAAAAAAGGCTTTTCAACAAGATCATCAATATCTAATAAAACAATATTATACTGACGGGCTAAAGCAAAATGTTGAAATCCATCGTCCATTAAAAGAAAATCAGTTTTTGGGAAATTTTTTTCAGCAAATTGGGCAGAAAGAACACGACTAGGACTAATTAATATTGTACTTTCAG
>SAMEA104404100__coassemble_2283_pt1 | contig 14886 bp, 13 predicted proteins | sample SAMEA104404100__metabat2_high_PE_071 | metagenome-assembled genome bin SAMEA104404100 (sample SAMEA104404100) | Balaenoptera acutorostrata
CGGATATGCTTTACCTGGTTTTTTAGGAATAATAAAATACGGTTTCTCAGTTGGTGCTAAACGCAATGCTGGATCATGCACAATCAGAGCATTTTTTGCCATAGAAGGAGCTGTTTCATATTGGGCATTATACGTTTAATTTTGATAATGTTTATTACTCGAACGATCAAGACTTTCAGAAAAACCCCTCTTTTCAGAAGAAACTTTTACATAAGACGCAAAATAGGGAATATTTCCTCTAAAAGGTTTTGTTTGTTTCCAAGGAGCAAGAAAACGTTTTCTAAATTTTTCCATTTGTGTAGCTTTTTCTTTTTCATCTAAAAGTAAACGCTCTCCAAAAGGAAGCATATCAGCAAAATAAATCGTTGATTGAGGAATAAGATTTTCATCTGCAACATTTGTAACGCTATCAACTGCAACTTTCTTTTGTGGACCACAAGCTGAAAGCATAATTGCAACCACAATACCACTTAATAATAATTTATTTTTCATATTGTTCCCTTATATTTCTTCCTAAAAATTTATCGTATATCAATATCATTCAAATCAATATTACCATCAAAATCTAAATCATCAATGGGCTGTAAAAATTCTACTTCATCATAATCAGCAAGAGTTTCCTTTGCTTTTTTATCTTGAGCAAAAGGAAGCATATCTTCACGCATAGCATTTTCATCTAAAGCCAAACGCCTTGCAAGCCATGTATAACGCTTACGAATTTTATTATTTTTAACACACATACCAAGAGCTTTTGTTTGCCCTACAAGAACAACCATCTTTTTTCCTCTTGTTACAGCTGTATAAATTAAATTTCTTTCAAGCATAACAAAATGTTGCATTAAAATTGGAATAATCACAACTGGATACTCTGCTCCTTGTGATTTATGAATCGTTATAGCATAGGCTGGCACAACTTCATCTAATTCATCAAAAGAATACAAAACATTACGATCATCAAAACGAATAGTTAATTCTCGTTCCTCTGTATCTAAAATAATAATATGCCCAATATCACCATTAAATACATCTTTATCATAATTATTACGAATTTGCATAACCTTATCATTTAACTTAAAAATTCTATCCCCTCGTGTAATTTCTTGGGTACTTGGATTTAAGGCTTGCTGTAATTCTTTATTAAGTTTTAATGTTCCTGTATCCCCTTTCATCATAGGACACAAAACTTGAATATCATCAGATTTATAACCAAATTTTTGAGGAATACGATTTTTTACAAGATCAACAATTAACGCAGCACATTCTGCACTATCATCTTGTTTAAACATAAAGAAATCAGTTTTTAATCCTTGTCGTATATGTGGCATTTCCCCTTTATTAATAAGGTGAGCATTACAAATAATATCACTTTCTGCAGCTTGTCTAAACACTTCAAATAATTCAACAACTGGAATAGTTCCAGATGCTATTATATCACGTAACACATTGCCTGGCCCAACAGAAGGAAGTTGGTTAACATCACCAACAAAAATAATTGTTGCTCCCATTGGTGCTGCTTTAATTAATTGATACATGAGCATTGTATCCATCATAGACGCTTCATCAACCACCAAAAGCCCACATGCTAACGGATTATTTTCATTTCTTCCAAAACCTTCTTCTTTTGGACTAAATTCTAATAATCTATGAATAGTTTTTGCCTCGCAACCACTTGTTTCAGACATTCTTTTTGCAGCTCGTCCTGTCGGAGCAGCTAATAAAACCTTAGCTCCCACAGATTGAAAAACTTTAATAATAGCGTTTAATATGGTTGTTTTTCCTGTACCAGGCCCACCAGTTAATACCATTACCTTTGATTTTGTTGCAGTATTAACAGCCTCAAGTTGTTCTTTTGCTAATTCAATTTTCATTGTTGAAAGAACTTTTTCAACAATAGCTTGTGGATTTTTAAATTGTACAGCACGAGGAGAATTTAATAATCGTTTTAAATAAAAAGCTATTTTAGATTCATAAGTATAATGCCTTGTTAAATAGACACCTTTTTCATCATCTAAGTCATCAATAATAATACGTTCTTCTGAAACTAGATTTTTTAATGCTTCTTCCACTAAGTGTGGATCTATATCCAATTCACTAGAAGTTTTTTCAATTAATTTTGTTTGTGGATAATAAATATGCCCGTCATTACTAATTTCCATTAAAGCATATAATAAACCTGCTTGTGCCCTTAAACTAGAATTTTTTTCAAAACCCATTTTTAAAGCAAGCATATCAGCAGTATGAAAACCAATACCAAAAATATCCATTGCTAAACGATATGGATTTTCTTTTACAATATTCAATGCTGCACTTGCATAATGTTTATAAATTCTAAAAGCATAAGAAGGACCAATATCATACTCTTGTAAAAAAATCATAAGTTCACGCACACCTTGATGCTCTGCCCATGATTGTTTTACTGCTTTTAATCGCTTTTCACCAAAACGATGAATTTCTAATAATTTATCAGGATCATTATCTAAAATTTGAAATGTCTTTGAACCAAAATGAATAACAATACGTTCTGCCCACTTTGGACCAATGCCTTTAATACAACCAGACGCTAAAAATGCTCGTATTCCTTCCGCAGAAGAAGGACGTTCTTCTGTATAGGTTGACATTTGCAGTTGTCTACCAAATTTTGGGTGCGTTGTATATTTTCCTTTTGCACAAATTTGCATACCAACTTGTGGAGATTGCATAACACCCACAAGAGTTTCTATATCTTGCTTATGGTCAGGACGAAGACGAAAAATAGTATACCCATTTTCACTATTATGAAAAACAATACGCTCAATAGTGCCTCGTATTTCCACACTATCATCTACTGATAAAATTCCTTGTACTTGCGTTTGCTTTGCCATTCTTAATCCATTCTCTTTTGTAATAACATCATATCAGCAATAACTAATGCTGTCATAGCTTTTAAAACAGGTACTATACGTGGTATAGCACAAATATCATGTCGTCCACCAACAGATAACAAAGTATTTTCCCCTTGTTTTGTTACTGTTTTTTGCTCTTTTGCAATAGAAGGTATAGGTTTAACATAAGCATTAGCAAGAATAGGTTCTCCAGTACTAATACCACCTAAAATACCACCAGCATGATTTGTATTATAAAAAATTTTATTATCCTTTATACACATACTATCATTATTTTTAGATCCACGACTTGTTGCTACAAGCATACCATCACCAATTTCAACAGCTTTAACTGCCCCAACCCCCATAAGAGCATAACTCAAATATGCATCTAGCTTTTGAAAAACAGGTTCACCAAGTCCAGCAGGAGCATGATGTACTTCTAGCCGCACAATACCACCCAATGTATCTAAATCTTTTCGTACTTCATCAATACGCTTATCCCAATGCATAATAACGTCTTCATTAGGTGCAAAATATTTTCTTGTATCAGCATTATGAATAGATAATGCCCCATATTCTTCAGCATAAATACCATCAATAGCTAAAGGATAAGCAAAAATTTCTATACCAAATTGTTTTAAATATAACTCTGCAACAGCTCCTGCAACAACACGAGCTATGGTTTCTCTACCAGAAGAACGTCCACCACCACGAGGATCACGAAAACCAAACTTATCATCAAAAACTTTATCAGCATGACCAGGTCTATACATTTCAGCTAATTTCGTATAATCATGGGATTTTTGATTAGTATTTTCTACAAAAAAAGCTAAACTTGTACCTGTTGTTTTTCCTTCATAAACTCCAGACAAAAAAACAACTTTATCTGCTTCTTTTCTTGTAGTCCCAGCTTGTGAGGCAAAATTATTTCCTGGTTTTCTTTTATCTAATTGCTCTTGAATAAAAGTTTCATCTAAAATAAGCCCAGCAGGACAACCATCAATTATCCCACCAATCCCCATACCATGAGATTCACCAAAGGAAGTTAAACGAAACAATGAACCAAAAGTATTTAACATTTATTCTCCTTTAGTTTTTTCTAACTGTTGTATAAATATATCCATTATATGCTCAAGTTGTTTTTCTTTTTGCATAAAATTTGTTTCTATTAAATGTGCTGTTTCTTGATAAAACCCTATACGATTATCATATAATTCCTGCATTTCATCATATAAAGATTTATTGGTAAAAGCTGGTCGTTGTTCTTTTAACGCATTTTTTTCTAATCGTTTTACTAATTCATCAACAGGAACATTAAGAAAAACAGTAAAATAATCAGAAAAAAGTTTTTGTCTATTTTCTTCTTTTAAGATAACTCCACCACCACAAGAAAGCACCACCTTATTTTTAGGCATAGAAAAAAGAATTTGAGTTTCAATTTTTCTAAAATCTTCCCATGTATGGGTCAAAATAAAATTGGCAATAGTTTGCTTCATTTTTTCCTGAAAAACAATATCCAAATCAAAAAAAGTGAAACCAAGCTTATTTGCCAAGCTTTTTCCTAATGTTGTTTTCCCACTTCCTCGAAGACCAATTAAGGCTATTGCGTTTAATGCATGCATAACTTTTACTTTTCCAAAAAAATTGCCACAAAATAGCATACTAAAAAGCATATTTTATGGCAAGATTTAATAAATATGAAAAAGTTTTTAATTTTTTATCATAAAAAAAATACTATTTTATTTCAATATATTATTTTATATTTGCAAAACGTGGAACAACTATTCTACGTCCATAAACAAACTGCTTACCCCACCAAGAACCATTTAAAACTTCAACCTTTACTCTTGTTCTTGAGTTTGGAGCATGAATAAACTTATTCCCCCCAGCATATAAGCCTGTATGTAAACCGTTAGGTGAACGTGAAGTACGGAAAACTAAAATATCCCCTGGTCGTAAACCCTTACGTCCAATTTTTTGCCCAACTCTTGCTTGTGAAGTTGTAACTCGAGGAACATTAATTCCATGCTGTTTATAAGCCCAATAAATAAGCCCTGAACAGTCAAATCCTGTACGTGGTGAAGTTCCACCTAATCTATAAGGACGTCCAACTTGAGTTGCTGCCGTACGCACAACTTTACCACTTACATTTGAATAATTTGCACTTGTTTCAAAAAGTGTATTATCTTGTCTACCAACTGCAAAATTTAAATTTATAGGAATACAGCCAGTTGACAACAAAAGGCATAAGCTAAGTAATAGCAACGTATTTCTATATCTTCCTCGCATTTTTGTACCTTCTCATTCTTAATTTTTAATCAATATAACATATTTTTTTTATTAAACAAGAATTTTTTCAATTAAAACAAGTCTATACAAACTATTCACTTTTTCTAGACTTTTTATATATAGAATATCTTATTGAATTACAAATATATTTTAATTAATAGTAGTAAGAACTATTAGGAATTATTTTTTTTATTCCTTACAAACAATATAGTTAGCTACATTTAAGATAACTTGACAAACAAGTTTATTCATGCCTAGTTAATACCACTTTGTGAATTTATGACCTAAATTACAATTTCACTGATAGGACGGAATAATGTTATTATCTTCTACTACCCCATCTATATTAATAGTTGGAATTATTCTTACGCTCATTGGTCTTTTTTTAGGAATAAAAATAAAAAGAATCTATTTAGCGTATATTGGTTTGTGTATTATTGATATTGGCATTGTAGCTTTTGGTTTTTCTATTAATAATGAGTCAGCGTACATGGGAACAATACGCCTTATTATTTATAATAGTATTGCAAGGTTCTTAGGTTTTATAGCTCTTTATAAAATCGTAGAAACAGCAAAAAACAAACACTGTCCAATAGGTGGAATTATAAAAGAACTTCCTTATACAGTTACTGTTTTTGCTCTTTCAATGTATAGTGCTATTGAAATTAGCCCATTCTTTACATTAGACGCAAAATATTTCGTTCTTTTTGGAACTATTTCACTTGCAAATCCTCTTGAAATAACAAGTTACGCACTTACTAGCTATCTTTCATTTATAAATCTCTGTGTTCTTATTATTACCATTTTCTTTGTGCATAATTTTATTCAAGGCAAAAATTATCATTATCAAAAATCTAATATTTGCCATCATATAAAATCAAGCTCAATTTTCCAACATATTGCCCTTATTTTACTTATTGGTATTGGACTTTTTGCCCATGATATAGGACACTATCTAGAACAATTTATTCCTTCAGAAAATCTTATCCAAACCATTTACCCTGACTTTGGTACAATTTGGAATAATGAAACATTAACTCTTTATGTTGGGGCATTTTTAGTATTTATTCTTGGTTCTATTGCTCCATTCACACGTAAGCCACTTGTGCTTATTCTTACGATCACAAGCTGTATATTTAGTATCCTTAATAAAGAAACTTCTGCTCTTTCCTATTTATTTACAACATTAACAGCTTTTATTGCTATTATTGTTTCTCTTTATTCCTTTAGTTATATAAAAAAAATTGAAACAACTTATTATAGTTTACTTCTTCTTATGTTTGGAAGTGTAATAGGTTTACTTTCCCATTCTGATTATGGTTCTATCTTTGTTTTTTGGGAACTTATGACTATTACAAGCTATGCTCTCATTGCTTTTGAAGATACACCAAAAGCACACTATGCAGCAAAAAAATATTTACTTATGTCTGGTATTGCTGCTTTAACTATGCTTCCTGCTCTTTTAGTAATTTGTGCTAACGATGCACAACTTCTTACTGTAATAAAAGAAAATCATAGCTCTGCAGTTAATATTACATTATATATTGCTATTGTTGCTATTTTAGTTGGTGTTGGAGTTAAAGCAGGTATTGTTCCAGGTCATAGTTGGTTGCCTGATGCTCACCCTGCTGCTCCTGCTTCTATTTCAGCTCCTCTTTCTGGTATTCTTACAAAAGCAGGAATTTATGGTATTTTTACCTTTTATTTTGTTATTGTAGGTTATAACCTTTTATCAAATTCCTTTGTTTGTCCATTTTTCAAACTTCCTTCTATTGGGGTTTTACTTCTTCTCTTAGGCATTATCACAATGTTTTATGGAGAAATAAAAGCATATCAAGAAAAAGAAATAAAACGCCTTTTTGCTTATTCTACCATTGGGCAAATTGGGGAAATATGCATGACTATTGCATTATTTACCTATCTTTCTGCTAGTGGTGCATTATTCCATGTTATTAACCATGCTATAATGAAAGATCTTATCTTCCTTGCTACTGGGGTTTTCTTACTTCGTTCTGGTTTATCTAAAATTGAAGATTTAAAAGGACTTGGTAAAGCAATGCCTTTTACTGCTACTTGCATTGTTATTGGACTTCTCTCTATTATGGGCGTTCCTCCATTTACAGGCTTTAACAGTAAATTTGCTATGGTTTATGCTCTTGCTGATTATAATCCATATTTACCTATTTTAATGCTTATTGCTGGTCTTATTGGTTGTGTATATTATGCACGTATTATTCGTGTTCTTATTTTTGAAAAATATGAAGGACCTGAAATTCACGATGCAAGTCCAAGTATGAAAATAGCTATGGGTATTTTAGCTGGACTTTGTATTATACTTGGTCTTTATCCTCAATTTATTCTTGATATTTTTGTTTATCCTGCAACTACTTTTATTGCACAACTTAATGGATTGCGTGGTTACACAGGTGAAGTAACAACTCTTTTCTCTATATTAACAATAAATTGGCAAGCTCATACCATTGTACTTTTACTAGGTTCGCTTTTACCTTGTATTTTACGAAAAAATCCACTTCAATGTGGTATTGCTAGTGTATTTGTTTTAGGATTTGCAAGTTTATTAATTATTATTAATGCAAATAATTATGATACACTTTCTTTCTTATTTGCACTTGCAATTACTGTTATTGGCTCTTTATCAGCTCTTTATTCCATTGGTTATATGGAACATGGTCATGCTCAATGGCGTTATTATGCATCATTCCTTTGTATGTGTGCAGGTCTTACAGGCATTGCAACAGCAAATACTATTTTTGGTTTCTTCTTCTATTGGGAAATTATGAGTTCTTGGACGTTATATTTTGTAATTATCCATGAAGAAACACAAGAATCTTTACGTGAAGGTTTTAAATACTTCTTCTTTAATATGGTTGGTGCAAGTGTACTTTTCCTTGGTGTTGCTCTTACTATTTACTGGTTAGGAACAAATAATCTTGCAGAACTTGGCGAAGCATTTATGCAACTTAATGCTCCAAAAGCAACCATTATTTTAGCTTTACTTGCTGCTGGCTTTATTATGAAAGCAGCACAATTACCTTTTAGAATTGATATTCAAATGCACCCAAGAACTGCTCCTACCCCTGTTTCTGGTTATATCTCATCAGTTCTTCTTAAAAGTGCGTTATTTGGACTTTTCAAAATTTTCATTGCTATTGGTGGTGCAAGTATGCTTTTTGCAACATACCTCCCACAACTCATGGAAATTAGTCTTTATATTGGGGCAATTACTATTGTAATGGCAGCTGCTTTTGCTGTTTTTCAAAATGATATAAAACTTGTACTTATTTACTCCACCGTAAGCCAATTAGGCTATATGGTAGTAGGTATTAGTCTTGGAACTTCATTGGGTGTAGCTGGTGGCTTACTTCATTTAGTAAATCACATGCTTTTCAAAGATTTACTCTTTTTAGTTGCCGGTGTAATTATTGCTCAAACACATATTTATAGCATGAACCAAATGGGTGGACTTGGATTAAAAATGCCAAAAACACTTGCTGTTTTTGCTATTGCAGCAGTATGTTTAATTGGTTTACCTCCAAGTAGTGGCTTTACCTCAAAATGGATAATTTATCATGCACTTATGGAACAAGGCCATGTATTACCTGCTATTTTATCCCTTGTAGGTAGTGTGCTTACCCTTGCGTATATGGTAAAATTCCTCCACAGTGTATTTTTAGGTCAAGTAAAACCAAGCATGGAAAAAGTAACAGAAGCACCAAAAACCATGCTAATTCCTATGATGATTCTTGCTATTGGTTGTATTATAGCAAGTTTCTTCCCAGGACTTATTCTTATGGTTATTAACAATATTTTACAATCTGTTGGTTTACAAACTCTTGATGTTGCACCTTGGGGTATTAACTCTGGAAAAGGAGCTTGGAACGCAACCCTTACTGGAGTACTTCTTGTTGTTATTTGGTTTGTTGCACAAAAAATTCTTAAAAAAGCAACAAAAACACAACGTATTACAACAATTCACACTTGCGGTATTTCAGCTCAAGATGTTAACCCAACAACCAATGCAAATGATATTTATAGCACAGGTACATTATTTGGTACTTGGCGTGAAAATAATAAGGGAGCATAACCATGCAAGATACTTATTCTTATCTCGTATTTCTTGGAATTGCTTTATTTAACCTCCTTATTTTTCCTGGTGGTTTATTTGCTCTTAGTCTTGGTATTTTATTCAAAGGCTTAGATAGAAAAATTGAAGCACGTTTACAACGTCGTGTTGGACCTCCTATAATCCAACCTCTTATTGATATTGTAAAATTATCAGGTAAAGAAGCCATGTTACCAGAAACAGCACAACGTCCTCTTTTCCAATCAGCACCTTTACTTGGTTTTGTAGGAATGGCAATTTGTGCTGCCCTTCTTCCTATTCCAGGTGTTTCTAAAGGCTTACCTGCTATGGGTGATATGCTTGTTTATTTTTATCTTTTACAATTACCTGCTGTTGCACTTATGATTGCTGGTTCTTCTTCTAGTTCTCCTTATGGTGCTTTAGGTTTTTCTCGTGAAATGACACTTATGTTTGCCTATGAAATACCTTTACTTATGATTATTTTAGCTGTGGCAATGAAAGTAGGTGGAGAAAATTTTGCAGAATTTTCCTTAATTAATATTATTGAATATCAAGCACAACATGGTCAATTTATTGCAAATTGGGTTATGATTCCTGCATTTTTAGCATATCTTTTCTTTCTTCCCGGAACAATGGGAGTACCTCCTTTTGATATTCCAGAAGCAGAAACAGAAATTATTGAAGGTCCACTTCTTGAATATTCAGGTGCTGCCCTTGCATTTTTCCAATTAACAGGAGCATTAAAAAATATTGTTGTTCTTGGTTTTGGTGTTGTAATCTTTTTCCCTATGACATTAGGTGATAATATTATAATTAATATATTGTGGTTTGCAGTAAAATGCTTTATCCTTATGCTTATTTCAACAACATTTGTAAAATCTGCTACTGGTAGATTTAGAATTGAACAAGCATTTAGTTTTTATCTAAAAATTCCAGCATTGCTTGCTGCCATTAGCCTTATTTTAGTTTGGCTTAATTACTAGGAGTGATTATGAATTTTCTTAATAATATAGCAACAAAATCCCCTTGGCTTTTTAGAATCAATGCTGGATCTTGTAATGGTTGTGATGTTGAATTAGCAACAACAGCCTTTATTCCTCGCTTTGATGTTGAAAGACTTGGCTGTAAATACTGTGGAAGCCCAAGACATGCTGATATTGTTCTTATTACAGGTCCACTTACAGCTAGAGTAAAAGATAAAGTTCTAAAAGTATGGGAAGAGATTCCTGAACCAAAAGTAACTGTTGCTGTTGGTATTTGTCCAATATCTGGTGGTGTTTTTCGTGGTGGGCACTCTATTGAAGGTCCTCTTGATAAATATTTACCTATTGATGTGAATGTACCTGGTTGCCCTCCAAGACCACAAGCTATTATGGAAGCAATCTTACTTGCAAAAGAAATTTGGTTAAAACGAATTGAAGAAGCTGAACGCAAAGGAGTTCGTCATGTTCAAATTTCTTAAGGTACTTGTACGTAATATTTTTCAAGGTCCAGCAACTGAAGCTTTTCCATTACAACCAGCTTCAACTCCTGACCGTTTTCGTGGTCGTGTGCAATTAAATCCAGAACTTTGCGTTGGTTGTGGTATTTGTAAACACGTTTGTACTGGTGATGCTATTCGTATTGAACAAGATCAAGAAAAATCAGGATACCATTTTACAGTATGGCATAATACATGCTGTTTATGTGGATCTTGCCGTTATTACTGCCCTACTCAAGCTATTTCGCTTACTACAAATTGGCATAATGCCCATACTGAAAAAGAAAAATTTCAATTAGCAGAATATCATTTTGTTCCTTATGCAAAATGTGAAGGTTGTGGTGCTCCAATCCGTATACTTCCACCTGAAATTTCTGCAAGAATTTATGCAAATACACCTTTTGATGTAAGCACTATTATTCACCTTTGCCCAAATTGTCGTCAAATTGCAACAGCAGAACGCGAACAAGAAAGAGAACATGAGCTAAAAGGAGAAACAAATGAAGCAATCACAGAATGATACAATAAATCGTATAAATACAGCATTTGAAAAAACGACTTTACCTACTCTAACATGGACAACTAATGATTATAATAATCATTACGCTTGGCAACAATTAGAAAAACCTAGCGATCTCCATGAAGTTGCAAAACTTTTAAAAGATCTTGACGCTAGACTCTGCACTATTACTGCTTATACTGAAGATCGTTCTTTGGAAGCAAAACGTCAATCTATTGCATATCATTTTTCTATTGAAAGTATTCTTATAACCATTACAACACCAATTTATGATGCTGAAACATTAGAACCTCTTGAAATTCCATCAATTACAAGTTATTTTAGAAATGCAGATTGGAACGAAAGAGAATTTATGGAAATGTACAATATAAAAATCAAAGATCATCCAAATCCTAAACGTCTCTTTTTAGATGAATCTATTGATGCAGGTATTATGACAAAACTTATCCCATTTTCTTCTATGGTACATGGTACAGGAAGTACTAATTTATGGGAACAAGTTATGCTTGAAAAAATGGGATATGTTCCAGAGCGTTATAAACAAATAGAAGAACCAAAATTCACAAAAGTTGAAGAAACAGCAACTCAACCCAAAAGTCAAGCAAAGGAATAATTATGGAAACATTACAAGAAAATACAAAAAGCTTTTCTTTGCCTTTAGGTCCTATTCATGTTGCCCTTGAAGAACCTATGTATTTCAAACTTGAACTTGAAGGTGAAAGAGTAAAACATGTTGATATTACCTCAGGCCATGTGCATAGAGGCATGGAACTTTTAGCAACAAAAAGAAATTTTTTTCAAAATGTTGTACTTACAGAACGTGTATGTTCTCTTTGCTCTAATAGCCACCCTTTAACCTATTGTCTTGCTTTAGAAAATTTAGCAGGAATTAAAGTTTCTTTAAGAGCTCAATATTTACGTGTATTAGCAGAAGAAATAAAACGTACAGCATCACACCTTTTTAACGTTGCAATTATGGCACATATTATTGGCTATAAATCTCTTTTTATGCACGTTATGGAAGTAAGAGAGATTATGCAAGATGTAAAGGAAACCATTTATGGTAACCGTATGGATCTTGCTGCAAACTGTATTGGTGGTGTAAAATATTCTGTAAACCTTGAACTTATTGATTTTATAGATCATAGCATTAATAGATTAGAAAAACATGTTGACGAAATTATCAAAATTTATCGTTCTGATAAAATGATTTTAACACGTACACAAAATGTTGGGGTTATTAGTGCTGATGATGTAAAAAAATATGGATTAGTAGGTCCTGTTGCTCGTGGTAGTGGAGTTGAAACAGACACAAGAAAAGATGCTCCTTATCTTATTTATGATAAACTAGATTTTGATCTTATCACAGAACAAGGTGGAGATGTGCATTCAAGAGCTATGGTACGTCTTCGTGAAGTTATGGAATCCATTAAACTTATTAGACAAATCATTAAAAATCTTCCAGAAGAAGGTGAACTTTCTACAACACTTCCACATATCCCAGCAGGTGAAGCTATGGCTCGTTCTGAAGCTCCACGTGGTGAACTTTTTTACTATGTACGTACAGATGGAACAGATATGCCCCTTCGATTAAAATGGCGTGTTCCTTCTTATATGAACTGGGACGCTTTAGAAGTTATGATGAAAAATTGTGCTGTTGCTGACGTATCTTTGATTGTTAATAGTATTGACCCTTGTGTTTCTTGCACAGAAAGATAATGTTATATAGGGGAAAAATAACTTCCCCTATATAATATATTCATAAAAATTACCTTAACATGGCAAATAATATATTAAAATTTTGTAAATTATAAAACAATAACACACTGTTTTTTCTTATATAAACGAGGAAAACAAATGCATGAAACAGTTATTGCCTCCTCATTACTTAAAATTGTACTTGAGGAAGTAAATAAATATAATAAAAATCTTTTTGTTGATGAAATTCATTTAACAATTGGATTACTCAATTGCATTGAACCTCGAACAATTCAAGGCTGTTTTGAAATTTTAGCAGAAGAAACAAAAGCTAAAAATGCAAAAATGATTATTGAACGCCTTCCTCTTCGTGGTTTTTGTAATCAATGCCAACAATATATTGAAATTTCTAAGCGAAAATTTATTTGTCCCCAATGCCATAGTTCTGATGTTTCATGGCAAGGTGGAAACGAAATGCAAATTACTTCAATAAAAGTAAAAGAACAGAGCAAGTAAAAGGAAAAAATATGTCCCAACAATATATTATTTATGCTGACTCTGATAAATGTCGTGGCTGTAAAAAATGTGAATTAGCCTGTATTGCCTCACATAATAATGTAACAATCAAAGAAGCAGCAAAACTTAGAAAAACCCATGAACCACGTGTTCACGTTGTTAAAACTGATGCATTAAAAATGCCTGTTCAATGCCGACAATGCAAAGAGGCACCTTGTGCTTTAGTTTGCCCCACACATGCTTTAATACAAAATGATGGCGGAAAAGTTATTATGCGTACAGAATTTTGTGCTGGATGTGGGCTTTGTGTTATGGCTTGTCCTTATGGTGCTATTAGTAAATCCTTTGTAGAAATTACAGAAGATGAAAAACACCGTCTTGAAAGAAAAGACCCTCGTCTTATTGCTGTTCGCTGTGATCTTTGCGAACAATGGCGTAAAGAAGAAGGCAAAGAAGCAAGTGCTTGCATTGAAGCCTGTGCTTTTGGAGCATTACGCATGATTCCTTTAGAAGAATATCGTGCTATAATGAATGGTGAAAATCCTATTGCCCATACTGCACTTGAAAAAATAGAAAACAATAACCAAAACTAATTTCCTTACTCAATAAAAATATTCTTTAGTTTTTACTATACTAAAGAATATTTTTTTATTTAATAATTTTTTTGAGAGGAGAACTTTTGAAAAAGTTCCCCTCTCAAACTCTCCCCTCAAAACTTTTTAATCCAAAAGCTTTTTTGTATACAAGAAAGCTTTTGTTTTTTCCACATTATAAAAATAATATAAAATCAAATATATTCTTTTAAAATAATTTTTATAAGAAACCAAGTATATTACATTAACTTATTTAGATAATTAACTAATTATAATTTTATAACTCAAATTTTAATCTAAATAACTTTCTAATTTATTCTTTTAATTATCCCTCTTATCTCTTATACATACAACACCTTTTAATAATATAAAATATAATAAAAAGTTTTGTAAGGGGGTTATTAGGGGGAAAACCTTTTTCAAAAGTTTTCCCCCTAATTAAATTTAAAAATTCATAAAAATTAACTTGGCAAAATAAAATTTTCGTATTAATTAAATTCATCCGATGATTGGAGGAATAAAAATGCAAAAAATAAAAAAACAATCATTACCAAACCAAATTGCTGAACATATCCAACAAAAAATTTTAAATAATGAATATAAAATTGGAGATAAACTCCCAACAGAACCACAATTAACGCAACTTTTTTCTGTAAGTAGAAATACAATAAGAGAAGCAATACAATCTCTTAATAATTCAGGAATTGTGGAAACAAAACAAGGAAATGGTACGTATGTTATAGCTCGAGAACCATTTCAAGTTGCTCTATTTAAAATTATGGACGCAACAACACATAAAAATATTCTTGAAGTTCGTGATT
>SAMEA104404100__coassemble_2340_pt1 | contig 14594 bp, 13 predicted proteins | sample SAMEA104404100__metabat2_high_PE_071 | metagenome-assembled genome bin SAMEA104404100 (sample SAMEA104404100) | Balaenoptera acutorostrata
TTTAATAGCCTGTTAATATATATAATAACTTTTTCTTTATATTATAATCAATTAGGAATAATAATGAGTTTTGCAGCATTTAGAAATTTTTGTCAAAAAATTATTAGCACAAAAACTAATGAGCAAATAAAAATAAATTCCTATTTAGCAACACGTCAAATTCGTAAGGTTTTTCTTCATAAAATAATACATTATTTACAATATCTTCTTGTAAATTTATCCTTAATGTTTTTTCCTTTTTTATATTCAAAAATTACAGGCGATATTTCTGCTATATATGCTGGTTATGCTATTATTACGTGCCGTATGCTCTATAATTTTATCCGTCTTACCTATGCCTATTTATCTTATATTCAAATACAAGGTCTAACGTTTAATCCCATAACAATAGCATATCAAATGTTTTATAATGAAATTTATACACAAGTTTCTTATGAACTTAATAAAATGAACTTTTTTATAAAACAAATCTATAAATTAGGATATGGACGAAGTATTCGCTCAATAACACAAAGTTTTTATGAAAATTTAAAATATTACTTTATAAAATCATTATTATTTTTTACTATACAAGTTATATTTGCTTGGAGTTCCTATATTTTTCTTTCAAGCCAATATATTACCCCCTTTTTATATTCAGCAGGAGAACTAAATATTTTCTCTGCAACAATTTACCCTTTTTATTATTCCATTAGCTATTTATTTGCAATTTTAACAAATATTTCTTTTTTTCCTTTTATTATTTTTATTAGTTTATTTTTATGTTGTAATGCAATAACTTTTTATCTAGCGTATACTATTCCTTATAAAAAACTTCTACTTTATTTAATATTATTACTTTTTTGCTTTATACTTATTTTACTTTTTTTATCTTATCTTTTTTCAATACAAAAAATTAGCCCAATAGTTGTAGCTTTTTTATTTACTTTTTTAGAAACAAGCCTTTTTTCTATAAATAAAAGAAATGAATAGAGAACAAAAAAAGCCCCAAAATAGGGGCTTTTTTTATTGGTTATTCAATAAATTTTATAACCATTTAAATAATTGTTTCCAAGAACCTTCACGTTCTTCACGAATATCTTCTGAATTATTTTTACGATATTGAATAAAAGAAGATTCAGCTTGTTTTTTAGCATAATCATGGACTTCTTGTACATCAGGATAACGTTTTACAATACGAGTATATCTATTCCACGCTGCTTCATAGTTACCCATTTTATAATATACATTACCTATAAAAACTTCCCGTTCTGCTAAAAGTTTTCTTGAAAGACGCAATTCTTCTTCTGCAAGTTTAGCATATTCTGTTTCAGGATATTCATTAATCACACGTGTTGCATATTCAGACGCTGTTTGCACATTTGTTGACGCTCTATCAATAGAACGGTAACTAAGTCTTAATGAACGTGCTGTTTGTAATAAAACATAAGGTGTTGCTTCATGTCTTGGATGTAAATTTTCAAAATCTTTATACGCATCAGCTGCTTCAAGATAATTTTCATTCAAATACATAGCATCAGCAAGCCCAAGCTCTGACTCAACAACGTAGGGACTAAATGGATAATTGTCTTTTATATCAGTAAAATATTCTGCTGCTTTTCCATATTCTTTATTTTGCATAGATTCAACAGCAGCTTCAAACTTTTCTTGTACTGTATCTGTTGGTGTTTCAACAAAATAGTTATCAATAAGTCCACCACAACCAGTTAAGAAAAGGCACATCAATAAAGATAAAACAATTTTATGCATTAAAATGCTCCAAGTATCGCATTGCAGCACTTGCTGCTGTTGCACCATCGCCAACTGCTGTGCATACTTGACGACACATTTTAGCTCTAATATCACCAGCTGCAAAAATTCCGGGAATATTTGTAAGCATTTCTTGATCTGTTTTAATAAAACCTTGTTCATTACGTTCAAGATTTTCAGGAACAAAAGAAGCATTTGGAATATGTCCAATATAAACAAATAAACCTTCTACTGGTATTTCACGCTTTTCACCTGTTTCAACATGACGCACAATAACTTTTTGCAAAGCAGGTTCACCAGCTAATGAATCCACAACACAAGAAGTTACAAGCTCAATTTTTTCTGGCATAGTACGAATTTTATCTAAATAAATTTGTGTGCCACGAAAACCTTCACGACGGTGAATAATATATACTTTATTCACAATACGAGATAAATAAAGAGCTTCTTCAAGAGCAGAATCGCCACCACCAACAATGGCTACATCAGCTCCGCGATAGAAATTAGCATCACATAAAGCACAATAAGAAACACCCTTGCCTCTATATTCATCTTCTTCAGGAATACCAAGAGGACGATTTCCAGCTCCTGTTGCAATAATAACAACTCTTGCTTTAATTGGATCACCACTTGCAAGATGGATAACATGCATTTTACCATTTTCTTCAATGGTTTCAATGCTAGTAACATCAGCACGAAGATGTTCTACTTGATACTCATTAACATGAGCAGAGAAAAGATCGGCTAATTCCCAACCCTTAGCACCTTTTGGAAAACCTAAATAATTTTCCACTTCAGCTGTACTAAGAACTTGTCCACCTGCGGTATTTTTTTCAAGTAAAGCAGTTTTATACCCTGCTCTAACAAGATAAAGTGCCGCATTAAGACCAGCTGGACCAGAACCAATAACAACGGCATCAAAATTACTCATATTAAAGAGCCTTATTAATCATATCTACAATGTTTTCTTTAGAAACAGCACCAGTAACTTGTTCTACAACTTCACCGTCTTTAAAAACAATTAAAGTAGGAATAGCACGAATACCAAAACGGCTAGGTGCATTTTGTGCTTCATCAACATTTAATTTTGCAACAGCTACTTTACCTTCAAATTCTTTTGAAATTTCGTCAATAATAGGAGCAACTGCACGGCATGGTCCGCACCAAGGAGCCCAAAAATCAACTAATACAGGAAGTTCATTTTTTAAAACCATTGCATCAAAATTTGCATCATTAAGTTCAATAGCCATATTAATTCTCCTCTACCTAATATAAAAAAATAGGTAAATCATTTATATTTAATTTATAGTATAGTATTGTTAAAGAGATACTATGTCAACAATTACTACTTTAAATACACAAGATATACTTTTATAAAAATAATAAAAAGTTATATAAGAATAATACAAAATTGTTCAAAAATAATTTATTATAACAAGCAGTTAAAACTCCTGACTATATCTTTAACTTACTAAAATATTTATAAACAATTCTAAAACAAAATTCTTTTATGTACTAAAACTTTTAAATTAGAAAATTTGAGATATAAGCTTGAAAGGGGAACTTTTTCAAAAGCTCCCCTCTCTAAAATTATTTTAACAATATTATACTATTATAATTTTTTATAATCATTTGGAATAATTTTACCACGAGCAATAGCTGTTAAATCTAATGTATGATAATAGCCTTGCTTTGCTAATAAATATCCTAAATACGCAATCATTATACCATTATCTGAACAAAAAGATATTTTTGGAATATATAATGGAATATTCATTTCATTTGCAAAATCAGTTAATTGTTTTCTTACAAAACTGTTTGCTGCAACTCCACCAGCACAAATTATCGTTTTAGGTTGAAATTCTTTTAAAACTCTTTTTGCCTTTATAACCAATGTATCAGCAATAGCATAAAGATAAGAAGCTGCTCCGTCCTTAGCTATTTGTGGACAAGCATTAAAAAATGCATCTGTATATGTTTCATTAAAATCTAACATAGGCAATTTTGCCTCTGGATTTTCTTCTAACCATAATGCAGCAGCAGTTTTCATTCCACTAAAACTAAAATCATAATTTTCATTTTTTATGTAAGGACGTGGAAATAATTTTTTATTAACAGTTCCAAGTTTTGCAAGTTTATCTAAATACGCTCCTCCGGGATATGGAAGTCCTAACATTTTTCCAAACTTATCACAAGCTTCACCTGCAGCATCATCTAATGTTTTGCCAAGAACTTTCATTTCAAACGGACTTTGCATTTGAATTAAATGCGTATGTCCTCCTGAAACTAAAATTCCTAATGCTGGAAATTCTATTGTATTTTCTAAACCTGCAACTAATAAATGTGCGTGTAAATGATTAACACCTATAAGTGGAATACCTGTTGCAAAAGATAAGCTTTTTGCAAACTGCACTCCTACAAGTAAGCTCCCTAAAAGACCTGGGCCACGTGTTACAGCTATTCTAGCAATATCAGCTAATGTTTTACCTGTATCAAGTAACAATTTATCTAAAAGTGGACCTATTAAACGAGCGTGTTCTCGTGATGCTAATTCTGGCACAACACCACCAAAAAGAGCATGCACAGGAACTTGCGATGCCATTACAGAACCAATAAGTCCTGTTTCATCAACAAGAGCTAATCCAGTATCATCACAAGAACTTTCTATACCTAATACGAGCAAGTGATTATCCGTTAAATGCTTTTCTATATTGTTCTACATCTTCTTTTGAACCAAAAAGAAAAGCAGTACGCACATGCACATCTTTTGGCTCAATTTCAAGCACACGCTTACCATTACCATCATAAGCAAGACCACCTGCTTGTTCCATTAAAAAAGAAAGAGGATTTGCTTCATAAAGTAAACGTAATTTACCATTTGTATTCTTTTTATCAGCAGGATAACTAAATAATCCACCATATAAAAGTGTTCTATGAAAATCAGCAACCAAAGAACCTACATAGCGTAAAGAATGATTTCCATCATTAAAACTATCCATAGCTTTTTGATCTTGCTCTGACCATTTTGTATAATTAGCTAAATTTGCAGAATAATATTTACCTTTTGTAGGAATATGAATATTTTCATGAGAAAGCAAAAATTCACCTACACTTGGATCAAGAGTAAACCCATGAACTCCATGACCAGTAGAATAAACCATCATAGTAGAAGGACCATATAAGAAATATCCTGCTGCAACTTGTTCTGTTCCATTTCGCAAAATATTTTCTTTTGTCAATTCTGTATTATCTTCAACTCGATAAATAGAAAAAATTGTCCCAATACTTACATTTGCATCAATATTAGAAGAACCATCAAGAGGATCAAAGAAAATTACATAATTTCCACGTGGCTTATCAGTATCAACTATAATAAGATCATCTTCTTCTTCAGAACCTAAAGCACAAACAACACCACAATTTTTCATTCTAAAAATCATAACGCTATTTGCAAAATCATCTAGTTTTTGTACTTGCTCACCTTGAACATTAATATCACCAGTGCCACCAAGTATATCCACTAAACCAGCTTTTGTTACGCTACGAGAAATAATTTTTGCTGATAAAATTAAATCATGCATTAATGATGTAAATTGTCCTGTTGCCATTGGAGACCAAAGAAGTTGCATACTATGTATATGCTCTATTACACTAATTTCAGCCATTTTATACCTCTAAAAAAAGCCCATAAAGGGCTTTATAACAAATTTTAGTTACCCCGTTCTTCAATCACACCGTAAATCAATGTTGCTCCACCTAAGTAACGAACAAGCCATGCACCTTTATATTTATCATTTTCAACATGACCAAAGGATTTACTATTAATTTCAGCTTGCCAATCTTTCAAATCAAAAGGGGTTTCGCTATATAAATGATTACCTGTCCATAATACTTGATTTACACCTAATAAAAGAACATTTGATGCATCACCAACAAATGGAAGTAATACTTTTGGATCAAAAGAAACAGCTAAATAACCCAATAATTCCCCACTTTGCATATATGGACGAAGTACTAAAATTTCATGTCCACCACCGGGAATTTCTTGAATATTAGCATAAATTTCACGTGTTTTTACTTCTCTATCATCAATAAATGAAAAATCAATATATTCTGGGATAAAAGAAGGAATAGCACCTTGCACATCACCATATGGGTCTAATGCATAGATATGTGAAATCCAAGGGAATTTGGTAAACAAATTTGTTACTGCTACTTGGTTAGATATATCTAAAATACTATCCATTTCACGCAATAAATTTGTAAGCTCACTATCCAAACGAGCAAAAGAAACAGTAATTTTTTCTTCCATTTCCCCAACTTCTGCAACATCTTGGAAATCAACAACAGCAGGCTTATTTACATGTTTAAAATAAAAACGTTTTGTATCTTTATATGTTGGTGAATCTGTAATTTCTGTTATTGTTGTACACGCTGAACATAATACAACTAAACACATAGCTAAAAATATATTTTTTTTCAAAGTATCCCCCACTAATTAGCTCTTACTTCCAATCTCTCAGCAAGCTTTGATAATAAATCTGCAACATCAGAATTAAATTTTGTCATATTTACTTCTTTTTCTTGTTTTTCAATATGTTCTGGTTCTGTTTTAACTTCTTCATCTGATTCTGTTATAATGTCAGCATTAGAGACAGGTTCATTTTCTATACGTTCTTCATTTTGAACTTGTTCATCTTCACCCATTACTTCTACATTATCTTCAACAAAATCCATTTCCTCTTGTTCATCTTGCATTACAGTATCAGAAACAATTTCTTCTGTTCTATGTTCTTCTGCATTTTTTTTATCTTGATGTATACGTGCCATATCAAGCATTGCATCAAGTTCTGCTTTTTCATTATCATCAATTTCTTTTTCTTCAAAAGATATTTGATCATCTGCATTCAAAGAAGAATTATCTAATACACTTTCATCTAATACAGTATTATTTTGTTCTTCGTCAACTATTTCATCACGCATAGAAAAAGCATTATCTTCTTCTGCTATTTCATTTTCTTCTTGAGCAACTTCAATATCTTCTTCTTTTTTAGGCATCACAAAAGGAACGTCAACAAGTGGAGTATCTTTTTCTATTGTTTCATTTTCTTCATTAGAAACAACATGTTCCATTTGCTTTTCATTTTTATCCATAGAAAGATAGCTATCATTTATAGGTAAATCTAGACTTGGAATATTTTCTTCTTGTTCTTGAGAAGTACCTTCTTTTTTAGCCATAAGTCCAAAAGAAGTATCAACATAATCATCTATTGCTAATAATTTTGTTGGATCTATTTTAACATCTAATTCTGGACATAAACTTTTAATATCTGCAATTCGTTCTTGAAGTTCTTTTTTATCACCATAACCTTTTGTGATAAGTTCTTGGTAAATATCTAAAGCACCTTTATAATCACCTTGTTCTGCTAATAAATCAGCCATACTTTTTGTTCTAAAAGGTGAATTTTCACTTGGTTCAACAACAATATTAGCATCTTTTACTAATTCAGCTAATGTTTGTTTAGCACTAACATTTTTCTTTTTTTGTTGTTCTGAAAAATTTTTGTAATTTTCTACATGTTCTTTTGGAAGAACATCATGCAAAGAATCACTTTCTTCAGTTTCATCATACGTTACTTTAGGTTGAACAGCTTGCTTTTCCGCTAATAAAGGAGCTGTTACTTCTTTTTTTTCAACAACAGGAGTTTGCAAAACATTTTGCACAATATGCTCAACTTTTGCAAAATCAGCTGGAGCCTCAACAGGTTGAATACCATCAAGAGACAAATTAGGTTGTTGATTGGTACGCAAGGCATTTAAACCAGCTTCTAAAACTTGCACAATGCTTAAAGACTTATTACGCATAATTGCACTCATAAAACCAAGTGCTACTGTAAAATCAGAACTTTCATTTTCTGTAATTGCGTATTCTCTCCAAGCGTCCCAAAAATCAGGATAACTCAAAAATAATGAGGCTAAACGTGCAACTTCTGCACCACATTGAGATTTACAACCACAAAGATTTAATAATTCAATAAGAAAAAGTCTTGCTTCCATATAATCAGGATTTATAGAAAGTCCCCGTCTAAGAACTTCAAAAGCCTCATTTATATATTGAGCATTATTTTCATCAGTGCCAAGTTCTGCTAAAAGTCTAGCAAGCTGCAAAAATAATTTTGTATTTGGTTCAAGACTAATAACTTCTCTATACCAATCTAACTTTGCAAGTTTTACTGATTTATCTTCACTCATAACACTACCTTTTCTTTATCCTAAATCAAAAACTAATTTGCTTGATTATCTTCTTCTGTTTCAGTCCACATGGAATGAACATTATTTTTTCTTTCAAAGACATATAACACTTCATTTTCACGAACATAATTTAATCGTTCACGAATAGAACGCTCAATATAATCTTTATCTGTTTGTAACAATTTTATTTCTTGGCTTAATTCAGCCTGTTTTTTTTGAATATCAATTAAATCTTGTTGCATTTTAGCATAATGCTCTTTTACTCCCTGCCAAGCAAAAATACTTTGTTCACTAAGTAGTAAACGATAACCTAGAGTAAGATTTAAAAGTAGAGCAAAACACATAAAAACTGCTCTCCAAAAAAATGATACTGATGAGTCTTTTCCCATACTAAAACCTTAAACTTCCTTTGTACACGTATCTTTGCAAAACGTGTAAAAATAGTTAAAACCTGACAATACAGTAAAGAAAAGAGCTACATATAACAGAAAAATGCCAATATTATGCATAGGTATACCAAAATAAGAATAATGTAACATTAAAGGAATAATAGCTAAAATTTGAAATGTTGTTTTCCATTTTCCATATGTATCAGCAGCAAGAACAACACCATGATCAGCTGCAACAGCTCTAAGTCCAGTAACAGCAAGCTCTCGTACTACGACAAGATGTACTGCCCAAGCTGGAATCCAATCAAGAGAAGCTAATTCAATTAATATAGTACAAATAAGTAATTTATCTGCAAGAGGATCTAAGAACTTTCCTAATGTTGTCACTTGTCCATAACGACGAGCAATATAACCATCTAATAAATCACTAAGAGCTGCAAACACAAAAAAAGCACAAGCTAAAAATGTTGCAAATTTTGTAGCAAGAGAAAGAAGCATAATAGTTGGTACAATAACTATTATACGCAATAATGTAATTTTTGTTGCAAGATTTAAATTTTTCACTGACCGAAGAAAGGAAAAAAATACATCTTTTTTATGTTTAAACATTCTCAAATCTCACTATAATTTTGCATTAATTTTTTTAAATTTTTAACACAGATTATGAGCCATTGCAAGGATAAATACCCATAATTTTTATTTTTTTATTTAGAATTTCTCTAGACTTATACTAGATTTAATCAAGAATTATTCTATAAATTTAATCAAACGAATAAGAAATTTCTTTAATGAAATTATCTTAAAAATATTTCTTTTTTTATAAAATTTCATTCAACTTAAATTCACTATTTTTTTAACTTTCTTATATAAAGAAATAGCATTTTATAAAATAAAAAGTAATAACATATAAATTATTATCTTATATTTAGTAAAAAAGAGGAAAAAGACTTTGAATTTTTTTTAAAAATAACATATTATGCACACAGGAGAAAAAATGAACAAGCCTTTTTTACGCATAAGTCCCCTTGGAGGATTAGGAGAAATAGGTCTTAACTGTCAAAAATGGGAAACCAATGACGGGACTTTTCTCATGGATTGTGGGCTTATGTTTCCTGATGATAGCCATTACGGGGTTGATGTTATTATCCCTTGTTTTGAATCATTAGAAACAAATAAAGATAAATTTTTAGGCGTTGTTCTTACACATGGACATGAAGACCATATAGGAGCTTTGCCTTGGCTTGTTCGCTTTTTTAGAGCAAAAAAAATTGTCAATATCTATGGTTCAGCTTTTACCTTAGCTTTAGTAAAACATAAACTCACTGAACGTGGATTAATTGACAATGCAAATCTTATTCTTGTTGAAACCTATGATACTATTCAGCTAGGTTCAATAACTTTTCAAGCTATTCCAGTATGCCATTCTATTCCTGGTGGTTATGCATATTTTATAGAAAGTAAAATTGGTAAAATAGTTCATACAGGTGATTTTAAACTTGATGATTATTCAGAATTTTATCCATTAGAATCAACATGTGCCTTTAAAAATGATCTTTTTGATTTTGCAAAAACAGGAATAAAACTTCTTCTTTCTGATTCAACAAATATTGAAAATAGAAATCATTCTGCGTCAGAAAATGGCGTGAAAGACGGATTAGATCAAATTTTTATGCAAACAAAAGGGCGAATTGTAATTGCCTTATTTGCAAGCCATATCCAAAGAATACGAACAGTTTTTGAACTTGCTGAAAAATATGGTCGTCATGTCATCATTAGTGGACGTAGCCTCACAACAAATATTACTATTGCAGAAGAACTGGGCTTACTCAAAACTCCCAAAATATACCACGAAAGTGATGAAACCATTACAGATTTAACTCGTGAAAATACTGTTGTTTTAGCAACAGGTACACAAGGTGAAGCTCTTTCTGCTCTTACACGAATTTCCTCTGGTGAACATAAACGCCTTGCTCTGCATGAAGGTGATACTGTTATCATGTCCTCACGGACTATTCCGGGAAATGCAAGAGCTGTTTCAAGAATGATAAACCAAATGTATAAGCAAGGTGCAACTGTTTTCCATGATGATAGATTTCTTATTCATGCCACAGGCCATGCTTGCTATGAAGAATTAAAAACAATTTTAGAAATAGCAAAACCAGAGCATTTTATTCCCATACACGGAGAATATAGGCATTTGGCCCAGCACGCACAATTAGCAAAAAGTCTTGGAATTACTAATTGCCATTTACTTGAAGATGGACAACCTATTACTTTTTATACAAATGACGTTATAAAAGAAGATAGTAATCCTGTTGATTTTGTTTTAGTTGATGGAAAAGGTGTTGGTGATGTTGGACGCTTGGTTTTAAAAGAAAGACGTATTTTATCCAATGAAGGTATTATCATTATCTCTCTTGTAATTGATAAAGAAACGGGAACTGTTTTAGCTGGTCCCACTGTTATTTCACATGGCTTTGTTTTTGAACAACAATTTAACCATTATTTACAAGAAGCACAATGCCTTATTCTTGAACAATTAGAAATACTTAATGGTAAAAATCTTGATAAATTACCTGAAATGATACGTTTAACTATAAGACGTTTTTTTAGAGATATTTTAGCTCGAGAACCACTTATAGAAAATATTATTCATTTTGTATAAGTAATATTTTTTTGAGAGAAGAACTTTTGAAAAAACTTCCCCTCTCTTCCCTCAAAACTTTTTAATACAAAATCTCTTTTATATACAAACGAGATTTTATTTTTTCTGCATAAGAAAAAAGCTGTACTAATACCAAAAATAGATTATTTATTGATTTTTTAAAAGAAAATACTGTTTACTAATTCCCTAAAATAGGCAAATTTATTGAAACGTAGTGCAATAAATTTGCCTGATTGAGGGGGATTGGGGGAAATCATTTCCCCCAAAAAGAAAAAACAAAAATTGTTTTTCATCGTATATTTTATATATCTAGTCTTGATATTACTAATTTTTATACTGTCTATTCATAAAGACTAAAACTTGACGAAGTTCTGAAATTTGCTACACTATGTATCTATAAGTAAGCATTAAATTTAATTTATTTTTCCTCTATACTTTTTACATAAATTGCCGATGTAGTAGTATAGCTTGAAATAGCAAATCCTTCAAGGGAGAGATTATGACCCAAGCAAGTACTCAAAACGTAGATCAGTTTGATTTACAACAAGATAATAATACCATTTTACAATTAGTTTCTTTCCGACTTGGTGAAGAAGAATTTGCCGTTGATATTTTAATTGTAAGTGAAATTATCAGATTAGTACAAATTACTCCTGTTCCTCATGCACCTCATTTTATAGAAGGCGTTATTAATTTAAGAGGACGTGTTTTACCTGTTGTTGGTTTAAGAAAACGCTTCCACATGCCAGAAGTTGAACGCACTGATCAAACAAGAATTATTGTTATGATGTGGGAAAATCAACTTGTTGGTTTTTTAGTTGATTCTGTATCAGAAGTTTTACGTATTCCTACAAGCACTGTTGAAAAAGCTCCTCCAGTTGTTGCTGGGGTTGGTGCTGAATATATTGAAGGTGTTGGTAAACTTGAAGATAGACTTTTAATTCTTCTTAATATGGGATATTTATTTGCAAGTTCTGAACTTCCAGATACTAATAATGCAAACCAAGTTCAATAGTAATAATATTAGTTTCCATTAGAAAAAGCATGAAAAATTTTTTTCATGCTTTTTCTTTTTTTATTAAACAATAGTATAATTACTATAACAAATAAAGATAATACAAAAATTATTCTCCTATAAAATTTCACTCTTTAAAAATAAGATATAAAAAAGTAAACTCTCTTTTGCACACAAAAAAGAGTTTGGATTAAAAAGTTTTGAAGAAAGAGTTTAAGAAGGGGAACTTTTTCAAAAGTTCCCCTCTCAAAAAAACATCATAAAAAAAAACTTAACTTCCTATTCTGCAAGTCTTAATTTATCTTCTATACTTGGATCAATAATTACGCTATATGTCCCTTCGCTTTTATCTACATGAACTAAACCTGCTGACGCATTTTTCATAGGACGAATATTTTTTGCATAACTAAATTGCACTGTTCCTTTTTCTTGTCCTTTTACCCAACTTTTTAAAAGTGCCAAAGCACCTGCTTCTTGCATTGTTACAGGTGAAACTTCTTGCTTTGCATGGTCACGTTTTATAATAACATGAGCACTTGCACCTTCTGCAATATGCACCCAAATGTCATAAGGTGAAGCCATTTTTAATGCTAATCCATTCCCTTTTGTATCCCTACCACGCAAAATCATAAAGCCATCAGAACTTCTAAAAACTTGTACTTCTTTTGGAAATTTCTTTTTAATATCTTTATTTTTTTTAGCAACAACTTTCTCATCTTTTGCTGCAAATCTTTTATTATTGGTAATTTTCCCCAATAATCCATAATCTTCTTGTATTTTTTCTTTTTTCTTTTGATTTGTTAACTTTATTCCTGCACCAGCATTTTCTTGCCACATTTCATCAAGTAAAGCTTGTTTTTCTTGTTCAACTTGCTGCTTGCGTATAATTAAATGTGTAAGTCCTCTTTCTCCTCGTCCTGCTGCATGAAAAAAATTCTCCATATTTTCACGAATAGTCTTAGATTTATCAAGATTAATCGTTACTTCTTGACCATGCATATCATACACAAACACTTTTTCTGCTTTTTCTTCTTGCTTAAATTGATATAAATTTGCTTGCAAAATAAGTGCTTGTTCTTTCATATTAACTAAACGAGTTAAACGTTCTTCTTCATCTGCTAATTTTAATTCAAGTTTTGTAAGACGTTTTATACTTGCTTGTAATTGTTTTATACTTAATGCTTTTGTTTCTTTTTGAATTTTTGCTAAAAGCATATCGCCAATATAGGCAAAAGCATCAATAGCATTTTCAAATGCTAATTCATGTACTTGCGTTTGAAAACCCATTGTTTTTAACAAAGGCTGTGGCATTTTCCAAGGACTAACTAAGAATTTATCTGTTTGTTGAGCAAAATTTAATGGTGTATTTTCAACAGATTGATTTAATTTTAAATTTCTTTGATTAATTGTGTATACAAAAACATCACCACCACCAAACTGTAAATCAGCATATAAAGCTATTTGTTCTTCATTTTCAAGTAAAGGCAATGTCTTCCGTAATAAAGGCGTTAATACAGGATAACAACGCCATATTTCAGAATTTTTTTCTGTTAAAACTATTGCTAATTCTGGAAAATACTGTGAAAAATCTTTATCAAACAAACTAGGAGAAATAGAATAAGAAAGAGCATAAGCTAAATATGCATTTTCATCTTTTTGTACTTCTCGACATGGTGGAAAAACATCTAAAGGACAATCAAATAATAATTCAATTCCATTTCTTAAATCAATAAGAAACCATGCACCATTAACTTCAAAATAAATTTTTCTCTCTATCCAATTAGCAGAAACTCTTTTTATATGTTTTCCACTAAGATATTTTCTTAATCGCATAACAAAAGCAGGCGGTTCTTCACCACTTGCTACTTTTGTTGTACCTAAAAAAAGAACACTATCTTTTCCACCTTTATATGTAAGATAGTATTTTTTATCTTCAAAGGCATACCCTTCTTGACCTTCCCGTTTTTGAATTTTTCCTAATCCATAAACAGAGAATGTTATAATATCTTCTGCGACTTGATATATTTTTTCAATTCTTGCTCCAATCAAAGCTGGAACTAAATCTTCACATAAGCGTCTAAATAAATGTGCGTCCATACTCTTTATTTTACCATAATTTATTATTTTATATAAATAGTCTAATAAAAATCTACTATTATAACCTGTTTATCCCTATGATATATTAATAATTTTTGCAAGAAAAGATACTACAATGTGTGTTTCAAAATTATTTAGAATTACTTTAAGGCATTAGGCTTATAAAATAAAAAATTTTTTCATAAAATCACTGATCTAATAAATTTCACTCTCTGTAAGCGAAGAGCGAAGCGACTTGCTGAAAGAGTGTGAAACAAGGGGGTATTGCTCGGACTTAAGGGGAAAAACCCCTTATAACACCTAATACTATGGAATAGTATAATAAAAAGGATAATATCCTTATAACCATTTTAGGGGGATACCTCCCCTAAGACCCCGTTACAAGGGGAAGCAAAGGGGGATAAATCCCCCTAGCGTTGCTGTCTAT
>SAMEA104404100__coassemble_2367_pt1 | contig 14489 bp, 9 predicted proteins | sample SAMEA104404100__metabat2_high_PE_071 | metagenome-assembled genome bin SAMEA104404100 (sample SAMEA104404100) | Balaenoptera acutorostrata
TTGAAATGGCAGTAAGTTCAACTCCAAATATGGCAAGTTTTTCACCATATTATCAAGTTTTTGACTTACCTTATATTACTTCTCCAAAATATCAAGAAAATTTATACAAAGCTATTGATAATGGTCCTTTAGCTGACTACATGAAGAAAATTTCTAATGAAGTTGGTCTTGAACCTATTATGTGGGCTGAATATGGATATAGACACTTTGTATCAGTAAAACCAATTAAAAAAGTTTCTGATTTAGCTGGTATTAAAATGCGTACAACTGATTCTCCAATTGAGATTGAAGTTGCAAAAGTATTAAAAATGAACCCAACTCCTGTTGCTTGGGGTGAAACCTATACAGCTTTACAACAAAAAACTATTGATGGTGAAGGTAATACTTTCCCTCACTTATATGGGGCAAAACACCAAGAAGTTTTAAAATATGCTATTACTTCTGCACATAACTATGGTATGCAAGTTATGATGGCAAATAAAAAATGGTGGGATAGTATTGATCCAAAATGCCAAGCTGTAATTAAAGAAGCTGTTAAAGAAGCATTAGAATATCAACGTACTGTATTATATCCTGAAAATGAAAAGAAAGCTCGTCAAGGCTTTATTGATGCAGGCATTGTTATTACAGATTTAACAGATGAAGATTTGGCTGAATTACGTAAACTTACTCAACCTGTTTGGGATAAATTCTTGCCACAATTACCACCTGATTTAGTAAAACTTGTACAAGATACACAAAAATAAAAAAATCAAAGAGCTTGCCACTAGCTTTGGCTAGTGGCTTTTTTTTATAATAGGTTGAAATTATGAAAAACGTATTAAAATTTACCAATAATCTTGAGAAACCATTTCTTTTTATTGGTATTCTAATGATGATTTTTATCATTACATATCAAACATTTTTTAGATATTTTATGTCATCTACATTAGAGTTTTTATCTTCTGAAGATGTTCTTACATTTTTTACTGTAACGCTTGGTATGTCTCAAACAGAAGCATTATTTGCTTCTTGGAAAAATTCCTTAAGTTCTCATGTTGGCCTTGCTGTTTGGACAGAAGAAGCTGCTCGTTATATTTTTGTATGGACAACATATTTAGCTATTCCTTTAGCTATTAAAAATAGAACAAATATTCGTGTTGATGCAATTTTTATTAAATTTTCTGAACGTGTTCAAAATTTATTATGGGTAACTATTGATACTTTATTATTATTTTTTGCTTTTACAATTTGTTATAAAGGTCTTGAATACGTTCAAATGCAAATGGAATTTCCTCAAGTTACAGCTGCATTACGTTTACCTTATTATATTCCTTATTTTATTTTACCATTAGGTTTTGGTTTAATGGTAATTAGAACGCTTGAAAATCTTTTTTCACAGTTTAAATTAACTGGTTTAATTGATTTTTGTATTGGTATTATTATTTCTGTTATTCTGATTTTACCAATATATCTTTTAGAAGATGCAAATGCTATTATAATGTTATTTGGTTATTTTGTACTTTTATTAATGTTTGGTGTACCTGTTGCATTTAGTTTAGGTATTTCATCATTGTTAACTATTATTGCTTCTGGAACATTACCTGTTGATTATGTTGCTGGGGTTGCTTTTACTTCTATTGATAGTTTTCCTATTATGGCAATTCCATTTTTTATTGCAGCTGGTGTTTTTATGAGTGCTGGTGGTTTATCAGAAAGATTATTAAACCTTGCTGACGAATTACTTGGTGGTCTTGTTGGTGGTATGGCTTTGGCAAGTATTGCAACTTGTATGTTCTTTGCTGCTATTAGTGGATCAGGCCCAGCTACTGTTGCTGCTATTGGTGCAATTACTATTCCAGCAATGGTTGATAGGGGATATGATAAGATGTTTGCAGCAGCTGTTGTTGCAGCTGCAGGTGCTATTGGGGTAATGATTCCACCAAGTAACCCTTTTGTTGTTTATGGGGTAACAGCTCAAGCTTCTATTGGTGATTTATTTTTAGCTGGTATTGTTCCTGGTGTTGCAACTGGTCTTATTTTAATGGGAGTTGCATATTTTATTGCTAAAAAAAATAATTGGCGTGGTGAAGTTAAAAATAGAAACTTTAAAACTCTTACCAAAGCTTTTTGGAATGCAAAATGGGCAGTGCTTGTGCCAGTTATTGTTTTAGGTGGTATTTATGGTGGAATAATGACTCCTACTGAAGCTGCTGCTGTTGCTGCTTTATATGGTTTAATTGTTGGATTATTTATCTATAAAGAATTAAATATGAAAAGAATGTGGGAATCATGCATTGAAAGTGCCAATATGTCTTCTGTTATCATTATGTTAATGGCAATGGCAACAATATTTGGTAATGTTATGACATTAGAACAAATTCCACAACAAATTGCAGCTCTTATCCTTAATATAACACATAACCCTATTGTTATTATTTTATTAATTAATATATTGTTATTATGGATAGGAACATTTATGGAGGCATTAGCTGCTATTGTTATTTTAACACCAATATTATTGCCACTTGCAACACAAATTGGATTAAACCCAATTCATTTTGGGGTTATCATTGTTGTTAACCTTGCAATTGGTTTTATTACTCCTCCTGTTGGTGTTAATTTGTTCGTTGCTAGTGGTATTGCTGATGCTAAGATTCAATCAATTTCAAAAGCATCAATTCCATTCTTAATAGCTATGTTGGTTGTTCTTTTATTAATTACTTATATTCCACAAATTTCATTATTCTTATTGTAATGGGATAAAATTGTGAAAGAAAGTTTTAATAAAGTAATTTGGGAATGTTAAAATTTAATTTTGTGCTGTGAGAAGTAATCATGGTTTTATCAGAGCAAAATATTATAAAGGCAGTTAGACTATTTTTTGAATATTTTAATACTACTTCAGAAAAGGGAGTAACAATTGCATTATGCGATAAAACAGGTTTGATTGTATTTTTATTAAAAATGAAAAATGCACCTCAATTATCCTATAATATTGCAAAAGCAAAAGCAAAAACAGCTGCTATAATGCGTGTTTCAACACGCGATTTTCATACTAGACTAATAAATGAAAATTTAAAAATAGAAGATTTTGCTGGATCTGCTGAAACAGGATTGACTGGCGGTATACCTATTACAGTAGATGGTGAATGTATTGGTGGTATTGGAATTAGCGGATGTAAACCAGATTTTGATGAGCATTTAGCATATAAGCTATATGAATATCTTATTGAAAATAAAGAATAAAATGATATTATGAGTTATAAATGCATTGTCTTTGATGTGGTTAATGGTAATATAAGTCAAACATGCATTATTGACAATGAATTACCTATGTGCTAAATTTTTCACAACTGATTTCTTTATCATTTTTTGAATAGGCACACTATATGCAAAGAGTGATTTAGAAAGTTTTAGTCAACTGACTATAAATGTTATAGGGCGTATCAATACTATAAGTAATAAAAATAACTTGATAAAATTGATACATTATTAAAAACAAAATTTAACTTGAGTATTACTCGGAGGATTATCATGCCTAAAATGACCCCCAGTGAAGCTATGGCAGAAGTACTCGTTAACGAAGGTGTAACCCACGTTGGCGGTATTATGGGTTCTGCTTACATGGACCTTCTTGACCTTTTCCCAGCTGCAGGTATTGATTTCATTTCTGTTCGTCACGAACAAACTGCAGGTCACATGGAAGACGCATATTGCCGTCTTACCGGTAAAGCTGGTGTTGTAGTTGGTCAAAATGGTCCTGGTGTAACAAACTATGTTACTGCTGTTGCTACTGCTAACATGGCTCACACTCCAATGGTTATCATTTCTCCAAGTGCTGGTTCAATTTCCATTGGTTGGGACGGTTTCCAAGAATGCGATACATGGAACCTCTTTAAACCAATCACCAAAGCATCTCTTCGTGTTCCTCATCCAAAACGTGCTGGTGATATTATGCGTACAGCTTTCCGTACTGCATATGCTCAACGTGGTCCAGTTCTCGTTGATATCCCACGTGACTACTTCTACGGTGAACTCGAAGAAGAAATTTTAAAACCTCACCAATATCGTGTTGCTCCTGGTGGTATCGGTAACCCAGCTCAATTTGCTCATGCTGTTGAAGTTATTAAAGGTGCTAAAAACCTCGTTATCGTTGCAGGTCGTGGTGTAGTTGACGCTGATTGCGTAAAAACTGTTCAAGAAATGGCTAAATTCCTTGGTGCTCCAGTTGCTACTACTTACCTCCACAACGACGCATATCCTTGCGATGACCCATTCTGGACTGGTCCTATCGGTTACATGGGTTCAAAAGCAGCTATGAGAATTCTCCAAAAAGCAGACGTTATCCTTGCTATTGGTACTCGTTTGTCTTACTTTGGTACTCTCCCACAATACGATATCAACTACTTCCCTAAAACTGCTAAAATCGTTCAAATTGATATCAACCCACAACACATTGCAAAAACTCACCCAGTTGAAGTTGGCCTTTGTGCAGATGCTAAAGACGCTTCTGAAGAACTCTTCAAACGTCTCCAAGCTGCTCTTAAAGCAAAAACTGACGCTGAATTACAACCAGTTTACAATTTAGTAAAATCTGAACTTGAAACTTGGTATAAAGAAATTGAAGACATCGCTAACGAACCTGTTGGTGAACGTAACGGTGAAAAACTTATGCACCCACGTAAAGCATTAGAAGTTGTTGGTAAATTCGTAACTGACACCAACGCTATTGCTACCACTGATATTGGTAACACTTCTTCTACTGCTAACAGCTACCTCCGCTTCAAAAATCCAAAACGTCACATTGCTACCCTTACTTTTGGTAACACTGGTTTTGCTTACCAAGCAGCTCTTGGTGCACAATTAGCTTGCAAAGAAGACACTGTTGTTTCTATTGCTGGTGACGGTGCTTGGGGTATGAGCTTATTCGAAGTTCCAACCGCTGTTCAATACAATCTCCCAGTTATTGCTACTGTTTACAACAACGGTGCATGGTGCGCAGAAAAGAAAAACCAAATCGACTTCTATAACAACCGTTTCGTAGGATCTGACATTTGGTCTAACTCTTATGCTAAGATTGGTGAAGCAATGGGTGCTGATGGTTATAAAGTAAATAACCAAGCTGACCTCAAGAACGCTCTTGAAGAAGCACAAAAGAACCGCCGTCCAGCAGTTATCGAAATTATGACTGATGGTTGGAGACTTGCTCCTCCTTTCCGTCGTGATGCTCTTGCACTTCCAACTCGTTTCCTTCCAAAATACGAACACTTGGATGCTAAGAACTTCAAATAAGTCATTTTTGATTTATCTTGAGAGAAATCTCTTGAAGACTATATGGGACACCCGAAAGGGTGTCCTTTTTTTGTTAACATATATGGTTATTTTTCTTTTTTTGGGGGAAATGATTTCCCCCAATCCCTCTCAATCAAGCAAATTTATTGAAATGAATTTCAACAAATTTGCCTATTTTGGGTAATGATAAAAATCTTTTCTCTCAAAAAATAAAAGTTATTTTTTTGTATATTGAATATAAGTGATTTTTTACATTACGATAATGTGATTATTTGATATTCATTTTTAGAAAATAAAATGTAATGATAGAGTATATTTTCAAGTTAAGTTTATCTTATTTACTTAACATATTTCTATGCTATCTTAATATTATATTTTATTTTAAATAGTAAAGAGTTTCATTTTTGGGTTTAAACTGGAAATAAGCTAATAAGAGGAAACCACGTTCTTACATTTGTTATTATTGTATAGGAAGTTATGGCTAAAGTCAGTAGTTAGTTATTTATAATTAATTATATAGCAAATTGTTATTATCAACAAAGACTAACTATATGTCGATAATGGTTATGCCTTTAAAAAAAGTTTCACTCTTTTTCAGTAAGTCGTGTTGCTTTTTTGTTTTTTGGGGAATGAAATTTTTTAGGTTAATATTGGTACGTAGCATTTTTATTTAATTGGGATAACAATAAATAATCTAAAATCATAATTAGAATAAGTTAAAATAGAGAATGATATTACTTTAAAATTTATGGTATTTGTTAATGATACAGAAAAAACAAAATCTTTTTTGTAAGCAAAAGAGATTTTGGATTAAAAAATTTTAGGGAAGAGTTTGAGTGGGGAATTTTATAAAAGTTCTTCTTTTAAGAAAAGAAATTATTTTTAAATAATATAATTATCAATTATTATTAATTATAGAAAATATATAAATATTACTATTGTATCTTTATATTACTTTTTTTGAACAAATATTATATGTAATTTTTATAAAATAGAAAAAATAATATTGTATATTTATTTATTTTTTATAAAACTAAAGTTAATTTAATTAAATTATATATTATTATACAGTAATAATTTAATATAAATAATATTTATAAAGTTAATGATAACTATATATAAAATAATAACAATGAAAAATATGATAAAATAAAAATTATGAAAATAATTATCACAATATTATAGACAAGTTATAATAAACATAGTATATTTTTTTTGTTGCTAGGGGAACCATGAAAATGGTTGAGAATGGAGCGATCCTAACCCTTTGAACCTGACGCAGGTCATTCTGCCGTAGGAAAGCCATTTGGATTACCTTGCGTCATATTTTATTAATGACGCTTTTTTTTTGCGTCAAAAGGAAAAAATATGTTATCAAAAAACAAAGCATTAAAAACTCTCTTTGACAAACATGCAAAAGCACTTTCTGCTTATGAAAATCTTTCAATTGAAGAATTAGAAGCAGGTATCAATGCTGGAACAATGGTATTGCTTGGTAACCCAAATCACCCAAATCTTGAACCAATTATTGTTGGTCAACCAGCACGAGTAAAGATTAATGCAAATATCGGTACATCACCATTAACTCATTGCCTTGATTCAGAAAATAATAAAATTAAAGCATGTAAAGAAGCTGGTGCAGATACTATTATGGACTTATCTATTTCTGGTGATTTAGATACTATTCGTAAAAACATGCTTTCTCAATGGGAAAAACCACTTGGTACAGTACCAATGTATGCGGTTGGACAACAAATTTTAGATGCTGATAAGCCAATATCTTCAATGGATCCTGAAATGCTTTTTAAAGAAGTTGAAAAGCAAGCATTGCAAGGTGTTGATTATATGACATTGCATTGTGGTATTACACGTAAAGGTGCTGGTTTTGGTGATGATAATGATCCTAAATATGGTCGTGTAATGGGTATTGTTTCACGTGGTGGATCAATGCTTGCACGTTGGATGCTTGATAATGAACAAGAAAATCCTCTTTTAGTAAATTATGATAGATTATTAGAAATTTGTTTAAAACATAACGTCACTATTTCTTTGGGTGATGCATTGCGTCCTGGTGGTTGTGATGATGCTGGTGATGCAGCACAAATTGAAGAAGCAATTACTCTTGGTCAATTAGTACGCCGTAGTCGTGAAGCTGGAGTTCAAACAATGATTGAAGGTCCAGGACACGTACGTATGCATCAAATTGTATCAAATATTCAAATTATTAAACAATTAACTTATAATGCACCTATTTATGTTTTAGGACCATTAACAATGGATAGTGCTGCTGGACATGACCATATTGCAGGAGCTATTGGTGGAGCTATTGGTGTTCAAGCTGGTGTTGACTTCCTTTGTTATTTAACTCCAGCAGAACATTTAGCATTGCCAAATGTTGATGATGTTATGGCTGGTATTGTTGCATCTAAGATTGCAGCACAAGCAGGTGAACTTGCTCTTGGTAGAAAACATGCACTTGATCGTGATAATGCAATGAATAAAGCTCGTAAAGCACTTGATTGGGACGGAATGACAAAAGCAGCTCTTGATCCTCAAGCTGTTATTACTCGTCGTGCACCACATAAAGATGAAGAAGTGTGTGCTATGTGTGGTAAATTCTGCGCAGTTAAAATGCTTAATGATAGACGTAAACATTAATTTTTTGAGAAGGGAACTTTTGAAAAAGTTCCCTTCTCAAACTCTTCCCTCAAAACTTTTTAATTCAAAATCTCTTTTGTGTGCAAAAGAGATTTTTTTTCGTTATTAAAAAGTAAAATAGGGTGTGTTTCTAAATAATTTGGAAACACACCCTAATATAATTTTATTAGAGTGTATTTAGAACGATCTTTATTGTCTTGAGGAGTATGTATAATAAACTATATTAAAAGTTTTTGAGAGAGGGTTTTAGGGAGAGAACTTTTTCAAAAGTTTTTTCCCTAATTATCAAAAAAAAATTATTTTATAATAATGCAAATATGCATTGCTAAAAAGAAAGTTCTATTGGTTTACGATTGATAAAGATAGTGTGTTTTGTATATCCATAAGATTTAGCAAATTTTTCTAAATCTGAAAAAGCATAACAAACAGTATCAATAGTATGGGTATCAGAAGCAAAACTAATTGGTACTTGGTATTGAGCAGCTATTTCAAGAATTTTTGGAGAAGGGTGTATTTCATTACATTCTTTGATAAGTCCACCAGTAGAAACTTCTAAAACCATATTTGATTGTTTTATAATTTTGAATGTGTTATGCAAGCATTGAATAGCTCTATCTTGCTTTAGCCATTCGTGAAAACTTTCAATACTGTGAATTTTAACAAAGTCAGGGTGGGCAATAATATCTGTTTTTCCCCATTGTGCTAGCTTTGCAATAAAATCATAGTAACGTTCATAAAAAGTAAAACGTTCTTCAAGATTAACTTGGTTTGCTTTCCAACGTCCTATATTTTCTTCTTCTATAAAATGAACAGTTCCAATAACATAATCAAAAGGATAAGAAGCAATAAGATCTTCCATAAATTTTGTATTATTTGGTGTAAAGTCTAATTCCATTCCAAGTAATACTTGAGGTTTTTTTATGGTTGCTGATTTATTGTATTCTTCAACTTCTTTTTTTAGTGTTAATACTTCATTAACATAATTATTAAATGCAATTTTCATATCTCCTTCACGGTAAAGAAGGCACGCAAAGCCTTCTGGCAAAGGGGTATGTTCTGAAAAACCATAGTAAGATAAATTATTTTCACAAGCTTTTGCATACATTTCTCTTACTGTATTTTTTCCATGAAAATAATTTGTATGAGTATGAATATCTGCTGTTATCATAATAAGCTCCTATCGCTAGTAAATTGTATAGAATAAAAATAAAAAAAATGCTAGCAAATAGAAAAGTTTAAAATAATTTATGTTTACTCTTGTGGTACTTGTAAAGGCGTGTTATAAAAAGCACATAATACTAAGATAGAGGGATATTATGCATACCGTAGAAGCAAAATCTATTTGTAAAACAATATTAAGAAATGGTTATGATACATATCTAATTAATCCAGCTTTGCAAAATGAAATTAATGAATTAAAAAATATTAAAGAAATTGCCATTGCTTGTGAAGTTGATTTAGAAACTTTACAAAAACTTTTCCCAAATCTTGAAGAAGGACAAGATTTTGGTGAATTAGCAATCTTGCAAGGTGAGTCTGGATTTACTTTTCGATTTTATAATATTGATAGTTCCGCAGAAGCTCATCCAGATGCTTTACGTTTACATTATACTCCTAGAATGCTTAGACATCTTGAAGAATCAAATTCAAAACTCTATGAAGCCGTTATTGGTACTGCTAATTTTATAAAATCAGAAGATGTTTTTGCTGATTTATCTTGTGGCTTTATAAAATTAGAAGGTATTCCTTGCCTTACATTACAAAAGAATTATGCATTAGCTATTGCTGCATTGCGTAAAGCTGCAAACTATGATTTGCCTATTGATCCAAATACTTGGGTTGCAATTGTGCAAAATGCAAGTAATATTGCTGATGCTGTATCAGGACATACTTTTGTTAAAGAATGGCGTATGGTTTCTGCTGAATCAATGGGACGCTTTTTTGAATTATTAAAAGAAAGTGCGATTTTGCATGGACTTGTTCCAGAACTTGGAGCTTTGACTGCTATTAAACAACAAGTTGAAAAAGGTTCTGAACTTGAAGAAACTGTGTTTGAATATACTATTCGTTGTTTAAAACTTTATCCTGAAGAAGTTTTGCATCACGATTGGGTAGGAGCTGTTGCTGTTTTATTACACGCTGTTGGTAAACCTCATGCTGCAGAACGTTTTGCAAATCGTTGGTTCTTTTCTGAACATCATAGAATGGGTGAAAAAATTGCAAGAAAAATTTTACGTCGTTTTCATTTTGAAACAGATGAAATTGATACAATTTGCAATTTGATTAGTAATCAAATTCGCTTCCAATCAATGATGACAGATAGAGGAATGCAAAAATTCTTAGAATTACCTGATAAAGAACGCTTAATTGAATTAGCAAGAGCACAAATAAAAGCAAGTAGCGGAAATTATACTAATTTCAATCATAATATTAAATTTATGGAACGTGGAACAAAACCTCTTTCTATGCTTGAGCCACTTTTAAATGGTAATGAAATTATGGAACATACAAAACTTGCTCCTGGTCCTATTGTTGGACAACTTCGCGATGCATTATTAAATGCACAAATTATTGGTGAAGTTACAAATACAGAAGATGCAATTCGTTATGTAAAAGAAAATATGTATAAATTCCTTGATTAGTTTTTTAGTAATATTTTTTTTGAGAGGGAAACTTTTGAAAAAGTTTCCCTCTCAAACTCTTCCTTCAAAACTTTTTAATATAAAAGCTCTTTTTGATACAAAAGAGCTTTTATTTTTTAATTATTTAGAATAATTTTGATAAGTTGTGGGAGAAAAGTAAAGAAAAGTTTTTGTTAGTTGTAACTTTAGTTTATAAAAAATAAAGATTTGTATTTTCAATAAGATATAAAATTAATATATAATAGAAATATATTTAGTAAATAAGATAATGTTAATTAAAAAAAACAGTTTAATTATAATAAAAATTTTTGAAAAAGGGTTTTAGGGGAAAATACTTTTTATAAAAAGTTTTTCCCCTAATTAATAAAAATATTTTACAAAATATTTACAAAACTAGCTACCATTACAGCTTTTATTGTATGTAAACGATTTTCTGCTTCATCAAAAACAAGTGAAGCTTTTGATTCAAAAACATCATTACTTACTTCCATAGCATCAAGTCCAAATTTTTGGAAAATTTCTTCTCCAATAGTTGTGTTTCTATCATGGAACGCAGGGAGGCAGTGTAAAAATTTACAATCAGGATTTTGTGTCATTGCCATAACTTGTGCGTTTATTTGATAAGGTTTAAGTAAATTAATTCTTTCTTCCCATACTTCTTGTGGTTCTCCCATTGAAACCCATACATCAGTATAAAGAAAATCACAATTTTTGACACCAGCTTGAATATCATCAGTAACAGTTATTTTTGCACCTGATTTTTGGGCAAATTTTTGAGCCATTTCTTGGTATTGTATTTCAGGTTGTAAAGATTTTGGGGCAATAATTCGGCAATCCATACCAATAATAGCAGCACCAATCATAAGTGAATTAGCCATATTATATCGTGAATCACCAATATAAGCAAAACAGATTTGTGATAAATCTTTAGAGCAATGCTCACGCATTGTAAGAAAATCTGCTAAAATTTGTGTTGGGTGGGATTCATTGGTAAGACCATTCCAAACAGGAACATTGGCAAATTCTGCTAAAGTTTCTACTCTTGTTTGTTCAAAACCACGATATTCTATACCGTCAAACATACGAGAAAGCACTCTTGCCGTATCTTGCATTGATTCTTTTTTACCAATTTGTGAACCTGTTGAACCAAGATAAATTGCATGAGCTCCTTGATCAAAGGCTGCTCCTTCAAAAGCACATCTTGTTCTTGTTGAATCTTTTTCAAAAATAAGAGCAAATTTTTTACCTGCTAAATATTTTTTTTCATTGCCTTCTTTATGGGTAGTTTTTAAATGTGCAGCAACATCTAATAAATATAATAATTCTTCTTTTGAAAAATCAGCAATTTTAAGAAAATCTTTTCCTATTAAAGAAATACTCATATTATCCCCTTGTTATTAGCGTTCCATAATTTATTGATGAAAAATCATTTTTTGATAATGCTTGGGATAATTCATCTAAAATCTGGGCTAATTTGTTAACATTTTTTCCATCAAAAATGAAAGCAGCCTTGCAACCTTGTGAAATGGCGTGTTCACAACTTTCAACTTTTGGAATCATTCCACCATAAATTATTTGTTGTTCTTTAAGTTTGTTAATAGTTGCAAAAGTTAAATGTGGTAATAATTTTTTATTTTGATCTAAAACACCAGCAACATCTGTTACAAGTATAAAAAGTTCTGCTTGTAAAGACCCTGCTAATGCACCAGTAGCTGTATCGGCATTTATATTTAGGCTGTTTCCTGTTTTTTCTTCATAACCAAGTGGAGCAAAAATAGGTACGTAGTTATTATTTAATAAAAGTTTACAAAGAGTTGGATCAATACTTGTTACTGAACCAACAAAACCTAATTCAGTATCTGCATTTTTTTGTGCTTTTATAGTGCAAGCATCTTTTCCTGTAAGTCCAACAGCAAGAATATTTTTTTGGCATAAAAGACTTACAAGCCAAGTGTTAACATCGCCACAAAGAGCCATTTCAACAGCTTTTATAGTGTTTTCATTAGTAATTCGTAAGCCATTTTTAAAAGAACTTTCAATATGAAGATTTTCTAAAAGAGCATTGATTTGTGGGCCTCCACCATGACCTATTACAATATCCCAATTTTGCTTTGCTTGATAAATATTTTGAGCAAATGCTTGATTGAGTGTGTCATCACTCATGGAATGTCCACCATATTTTATGACAACTAATTTTTTCATAGTATATCCTTATAAATGTTGCATCATTCCTATTTCATCGCATTTATAAAATTTTGGACACTTGGAACATTCAGCCCAAACTACTGGAGGAATTTGTTCTCTTTCAATTTGTGTAAAACCAACAGAGGTGAAAAACTTTGGTGCAAGAGTGAAAACAAATAAATGATTTACACCAATACTTTTTGCATTTTCTCTAAGAGCATTAATTAATAATTTTCCTAGTCCTCGACTTTGTAAGGCTGGGTGAACTGCTACTGATCGGATTTCTGCTAAATCTTCCCATAAAACGTGTAAACCTCCACAGGCTACCACTGTTTCTTTGTTATCTATTTGTGCTGTAATAAGCATATAATCTTGTATGCTTTGATATAAATATAAAGGTCCACGTGCAAGCATAATTCTAGCTGAAGCAAATTCATTTATTAATGCTGACATAGCATTAACATCTGAAATACGTGCTTTTCTAGGTGCATTTGAAAGTTTTACTGTTTCTGGGTTAATTTGGGGAAGTTGTAAATTCCATTCACAAGGTTTAGCAGCAGTTGTACACATAACAAATCCTTTTAAACAATAATGTTAAAAAAAATGATATTTGTATTTTTTATAATTATTTTACTGTAAAATCAAGAAAATAATTAGATATTTTTTTGACTAGCCTTACAAATATGTTAATCAAGAAAATAATATTTTGAAATAGGTAATGTTATAAGAAATTATTTAAAATATAATTTTGCTTTTTTTGAATTATGTTAATTGCAAATATTAACTATTTTTAAAGATATATTATTTTGTTTTATAATCTTAATTTATTGTAGTATTTTTAAATAGTATAGAAAAAATAAAAGCTCTGTTGCACGCAAAAGAGCTTTTGGGATAAAAAGTTTTGAAGGGAGAGTTTGAAAGGGAAACTTTTTCAAAAGTTCCCCTTTCAAGAAAAGAAAAAATAAATTATCTATACTCACTAGCTATTAATAATAAAAAATTATGGGCAAACTGGTGCAAAATTGATATTTGTTTCAAGATCTAATCCAAGACAAAGATTAGCATTTGCAATTGCTTGCATTGAAGCACCTCGTGCTAAATTATCAATAGCAGAAGTAATAATAAGTTTTTGTGTACGTGTATCAAGACTAAGTCCAATATCACAAAAAAGTGAGCCACGTACATTTCTTGTTTCAGGAAGTTTACCTAAGGGTAGAACTCTTACAAATTTTTTATTTTTATATATATTTTGGTAAAGAGTATGAATTTCTTCAAGGCTTATTGGTTTTGTTAATGGTGCATAAATAGTATTTAAAATTCCTCGTTCAATGGGAAGCAAATGCGGATTGAATGATACAAAAATTTCATTTTTTGCAATGAGGGATAATTCTTGTTCAATTTCAGGGGTATGTCTATGTTTACCTCCAAGAGAATAAGGACGGAAATTATCATACACTTCACAAAAAAGACTGGTAACTTGTGCTTTTCTTCCTGCTCCTGTTGTGCCTGATTTAGCATCAATAATAATATCATTTTTTATAATATTATGCATAAGTGCAGGGTATAAGCCTAAGATACTAGCAGTAGGATAACAACCAGGATTTGCAATAAGATCAGCTTGTTTTATTTGTTCTTCATAAATATCAAAAAGTCCATAAACAGCTTTTGTTAAAAGATTAGGTTGATTATGAGGAATTTGATACCATTGTTCAAAAACTTGAGGATTTTTAA
>SAMEA104404100__coassemble_2470_pt1 | contig 13916 bp, 12 predicted proteins | sample SAMEA104404100__metabat2_high_PE_071 | metagenome-assembled genome bin SAMEA104404100 (sample SAMEA104404100) | Balaenoptera acutorostrata
TTTTAATTGCCAATATTGAAAAGCCATTTTTAACGCAACTTCCGTCGCAGTAGAACCATTATCAGAATAAAAAACGTGTTTTAAAGAACAATTTAGCATTGTTACAAGATTTTTTGCTAAACTAATGGCTGGCTTATGTGTAAATCCTGCAAAAATAACGTGTTCTATGGTTTGAGCTTGTTCATAAAGAGCTTTTGCAAGTCTTGGATTAGCATGACCTAAACTATTTACCCACCAAGAAGAAACAGAATCTATATAACGATTGCCATCAATATCTTCAATATAAATTCCCTCACCTTTTACAATGCAAATAGGCTTATCTTCCCCCTCATATTGTTTCATTTGTGTAAAAGGATGCCAAATATATTTTAGATCATCATCTATCCAATCTTGCTTTGTCATGTTAAGCCTCAACGGTAATAAAAATTTAATGAAAAATTAATATAACCTTTTTACGTTGTTTTCAATATATGTTCTAAGGGGTATTTTAAAATTATGGAATTTTTTTGAGAGGAGAACTTTTGAAAAAGTTCTCCTCTCAAACTCTCCCCTCAAAACTTTTTAATCCAAAAGCTCTTTTGCATACAAAAGAGCTTTTGTTATTCTACATTATTAAAAAATAATAAAATTATTTTAAAAACATATTATAACTAAATTATAAAAGATTTTCATATACACCTAAAATACGAATATCATAACAATGTTCTTTTAATGCTTGCATAAGCATTGGCTTTTCCCATAAATTTGCCAATGCATCAGCAAAAAAACGATATTGCCATGCTGTACCTTGTACCTTATTATATAAAGGTCTTGATTCTAATTTTGTTAAATTAATATTTTCTTGTTGAATAATTTGTAAAACTTTTGATAATGCCCCTGTTTTATCTGCAAGCGCAAAGGTAAATGAACTTTTAGGGAAAACAAAGGAACAAGAATTTTTTTCTTTTGCAATAACAGCAAAACGTGTTGTATTATCTTTACAATTTGCTATATCTTTTGCAATTACCTGTAAAATTTTTCCTTCTTGACTTAATTGCACAAGTTTTTCATTACCAATGGCTGCACTATCTTCTTCCTCCATAGCTCGCAAAGCTCCTTTTGCTGTGGAAGACAATTCAACAACTTGTGCTTGTGGGCAATTTTTTTGTATCCAATCATGGCATTGCATTAAAGCTTGTGGGTGAGAATAAATTGTTTTTATTTTTGAAAAATCCGTTTGTTTTGCAAGAAGGCAATGATGTATAGAGCTATAATGTTCTGCAATGATTGAAACAGGATATATTTCAAATAAATCTAAACATTGCCCAACAGTACCTTGCAAAGAATTTTCTAAGGGAATCAAACCTAAATTTGCCTCCCCTGAAAAAACTTTTGCAAAAATACTATTAAAATCAGAACATGGTTGATAGGTTAAACTTTTTCCAAAAAGTTCTTCCCCTGCATAATGAGAAAATGTTCCTAAAGGGCCAAGAAAAGCAAGACTTGTCTTTTTTTGTAACATACGAGAACAAGAAAAAATTTCTGTCCAAATATGTGCAATACTTTCTTGTGGTAATTGCACCATATTTTTTTCAATTTTTTCCTTATTCTTATTTTGCAAACGTGAAATTATTTCTTTTTCTCTAGCTGGATAAAAAATAGTTCCACCTTGTTTTGCTTTTGCTACTTGTATACTAAGAAAAGCTCTTTTTTGTAAAATAGTTAATAACTCATCATCAAGAGCATTAATTTCTAATCGTAATCTTGCCAGTTCTTCTGTATTCATTATTTTTCCCTATTCAGAAATATTTTCTTCCACTCTCATTCCAAAATGACGACCAGCACAATCTAAATGACATAGCACTTCATCACCTTCTTTTAATTTTACAACACTTATTGGCTTACCATCTTTTTTAACTAAACGTATTGTTTCTGCATTTTGTAAGAAAAGACTTCCTTTTTTACCGTCTTTTGTTACAGCTTCAATAAGGAGCATAGGGCGAACTTCTACTTTTACACGCCCCACAATAGCACTTTTACATTGTCCTTTATTATCAACAATAAGAACTTCCGTACCAGAAGATAATTCTTGTAAATAACTTGTTTTATCTTGAGGCATCATAGCATAGGCATGGACAGCTCCAGCATTAACGCGAAAAGGTCTTGAATTAACATATTCATTTTCTTCAGTTTCAGCATGCACTAAAAAAGTAAATGCAGAAGAATTTCCCACAAGCATACCTTGCCCAAGCTCAAGTACTGACATAGTATCAACGCAAACCCTATGCCCAAGCCCTACTGCTTGAATTTTTGTAATACTTGCTGTTTCAAGTTCCATTTTCTCATTACCAATTTGTGCAATTTCCATTATTTTACGAAGATCAGCAATTCCTTCTTTTTTCACAATAATTTTTTGCACACCCTTTTCTAATATACCAAAAGCAACCTTTGCTTCAGTAAGATTTGTTACAGATAAACAAATTTTTTCTGCAATATCACTTTTTGCTAATAAATTTTCCACAGGAATAATTTCATACTTACTTAAGCTATGCAAAACTAAAGAATTTTTTCTAACCATTTCTTCATAAGCTAGTTCATCTTCTTTTTTATTCAAAGCATATTCTTTTACTTGTGAATTACCCAAAAAAGTAACACGAGCTAGACCTTTTATTTCATCAAGATGTTTATCTTCTGTTATAATACCGTCAACTCCTGCCTCAAGTGCAAGCAAAACAGTATCTTTATCAAAAGGAATTACTTCTGCAAAAACAAGACGTTTCATTATTTTTCTCCCATAACCTCAAGAGCTTTTTCAACAGTCCAATCCTCATGCACAATACCACGAAGAACACGAACTAATTCACGTCTATTAGGGTGTTGGAATACATTACGTCCAACAGATAAACCAGCTCCACCAGCTTTTACAGAATCATGAACAATTTGCAAAAAGTCTTTTGTATTATCCATTTTTGCACCACCTGCTATAACTACTGGCACACAACAAGATTCAACTACATGATTAAAACTATCCATATCCCCAGTGTAAGGAACTTTTACAACATCAGCACCAAGCTCAACCCCAACTCTAGCACAATGAGCAACAACTTCAGGAGCAAAAGAATTTTGTACTTTTGGTCCACGAGCATACACCATAGCAAGAAGTGGCATTCCCCATCTTTCTGCTGATTCACTTACTTTACCAATTTGTGAAAGCATATCTCTTTCCAATTCATCACCAATATTTACGTGAATAGAAACAGCATCTGCTCCTAAACGTATTGCTTCTTCAACACTTGCAACTAATGTTTTTGAATTTGGGTGAGGAGATAAATCAGTAGAAGCAGATAAATGCACAATAAGTCCTAAATCTTTTCCGTATGTTCTATGCCCACAACGTACTAAACCTTTATGCATAAGCACAGCATCTGCTCCACCTATTGACATGTCTTGCACTGCATCTTTCATATTCACAATGCCTTCCACTGGTCCAATAGAAACACCATGATCCATAGGAACAATAATACAACGATTGTTTTCACGATTGAAAATACGTTCTAAGCGAATTTTTTTACCCATACTCATAATTTTTCTCCTTACCCACTAAGCACAAATTGAAATTTTTCCGTTGCATACAAAAAAGCCACGGACTTTTGGGAGTGCCGTGGCTTTTAGTATTTATGTATAAACGTGACTAAGCACAATACCTATAACCACAGACACTTTCATAAAAATAAAAGCTGTAATAAAAGCTATTGAAAGCAATGTGGTTATTTTGATTAGTCATGTTCATTTCCTCATTTTTTATAAAAATGCTCTTTTCTTTTTCACTTGTCAAGAGTTTTTTCTGGCTTTTTTATACTTTTCTTTTAACATATATTTCTGACTTATTCTTTTGATAGAGGAACTTTTGAAAAAGTTTCCCTCTCAAACTCCTCAAAACTTTTTAATCCAAAATCTCTTTTGCGTACAAAAGAGATTTTGTTTTTTTCACTTACTATAAAAAATAAAATAATTATAAAAAAGTTCACGTTAAATACAAAGTGAACTTTAATTAAAAAATTTTGTAAAGGGGTTTTAGGGGGAGAAACTTTTTCAAAAGTTTTCCCCCTAAAAAAATTCTATTCTAAAAATCACCAAAACATATTAATAAGATTCAATACGTTCTACTGGTTCTGTTAATAAAAACTCACCTTTTTCTATCCAAGATTTTAGCTCTTCTGTAATTTCTAAAGAACGATGATAAGAAGTAAGAGGATGTGTTTCTACTTTTTGTCCATCTATTTCAATTTGTCCTGATAATAATTCAGCATAACTTACATGCGTTAAAACATTAGGGCTACAATTTTGATAATCAGAAGAATAATCTTTTACAGGCATAAGAATATCTTCATCACTTACACCAGTAAATTGTGCCATTTCAGCATTTAATACAGGAATAGGAATACCAACACCAAGACAAAGGCTTACACCATAACCAAGCAAGGAATTACCACGCACATAGCGATCACTCATTTTTTTCATATCTCCTTTAAGCATGAGTGTTCCTGAACCTGATAAAGGTATACCTTTTTCATTACGTTTTGGATTTGGCACATGTTGTGTACCTGCTCCAATAACATACCCTACTCCACCACCTAAGAAAATACGTGTTCCAAGCCCAATGGTTTTAAAATATGGGTCATTTAATAAAGGAGACAAGCACCCTGCTGTTGCAAAGTTAGCATTTTTCATATTAGGTTTTATTGGTCCCATATATGTATATAAAGTTCTATCTCTATGTTTATTTACTGCCACATTATAATTTTGATAACAGTTTCTAGGATTCCACATTTGAGCAAATTTTAAATCATTAATTGTAATATCACGCTCAAAAGATTTTTTAGGATAACAATCTGTTGTATAACTTTCACAACGAAGATGAACAGTTCTACCTGCAATTAAATCTTCAATAACATGTGCTCCACCATATTTAAATTCACCGGGAAAAACTTTATTGAGAGGATCACCCTCTTTCATTTCTGTTGCACCTAAAAATCCATCAACAGCAGCAAGTCCAGCATGACAAGGTACATCATTCAACCACATTTTACTTGCACGTAAACTTGGCGCTTCTGTTTGCCCAATATTAAAAAGCATACCAGAAGAGCACATTGGAGAAAAAGTACCTGTGGTAACAACATCTATTTCTTTTGCAGCTTTTTCTGCACCTAATTCTTTCACAACTTTTGTCATTTCTTTAGCAGTAACAACAACAGCTTTTCCTTGCTTAATTCTTTCATTAATTTCTGCAATAGTTTTCATTGTAGCCACAGTTAGACCTCGTTATCTTTTATATTTATAAAATTTACTCTATGTTTTTAGGTATAATAAACCATTTTATAAAATTTTCTATAATTTATTCATGCATATTTTTTAATTTTTTATGGATATTGCTTCGCTCAAGTCCTATAAGTTCTGATAACTTACTTACATTACCACCAACTTCATTTAATTTTTGTGTTAAATAAAATTCCTCAAAAGCTGATTTAGCATTTTTATAATCAAGACTTAACATTTTTTGTAACACATCACTTTCACAAATTTGACCAACAGCACAATTTTTTTCTGTTACAACACTTTTTCCAACATTTTCAAGTAATTCTTTTGGTAACATTGAATAATCAACATTTTTGCCACTATATAATACTGTTAGACGCTCAATTAAATGCATAAGTTCGCGTACATTTCCTGGCCAAGTCCATTCTTCCATTACTTGCAATGTTTCCTTCGCAAAAATTGGAGCTTGCATTGAATATTTTTTTTCCACAACTTTTGTTAAAGTTTCAACTAATGGAATAATATCTTCTTTTCTTTCCCGAAGTGGTGGAACATATAAAGGAAATACCCGTAAACGATAATATAAATCTTGTCGAAACTCACCAAGCTCAATGGCTTTTTCAAGATTTTTATTAGTTGCAGCTAATACCCGCACTTGAACTTTTATATTTTTATTTCCCCCCACACGCTCAAAACATTGTTCTTGTAAAATACGCAATATTTTTGCCTGTGTTTTTAAACTCATATCTCCAATTTCATCTAAAAAAAGTGTTCCATTATGTGCAAGTTCAAATTTACCTATTTTTGTTGAATCAGCACCTGTAAACGCACCTTTTTCATGTCCAAAAAGCTCACTTTCAATCAATTCTTCAGGTATGGCAGCACAGTTAACAGCAATAAAAGGTTCATTTTTTTGTTTACTATTTCTATGTAATGTTCTTGCTGCTAATTCTTTTCCTGTTCCATTTTCACCTGTAATTAAAACCCATGCATCAGTTGGTGCAACTTTTAATAAATCTCGCATAAAAACACGCATTACAGGAGAATTGGCAACCATTGGAACTTCATAATCATTTGAAACAGCTTGCCGTAAAAGCGTATTTTCTTGCTTTAGATTTTTCATTTCTAAAGCATATCTAGCTCCAAGCAAAATTTTTTCAAGACTTAATGGTTTTTCAACAAAATCATAAGCTCCTAAACGTAAAGCTTGAACAGCTGTTTCCACATTACCATGCCCAGAAATCATAATAAAAGGAATATCTTCTTGAATTTCTTTTGCTTTTTTTAATGTTTCTAGTCCATCTATACCAGACAACCAAATATCCAAAAAAACAAGATCAGGCGTATTTTTTTCTAAAAATGATAGGGCTTCTTCACCACTAGCAGCTTCAGAAACAGTGTACCCTTCATCTTCTAAAATACCACGCAATGAAAGTCTTACACCTTCTTCATCATCAACTATAAGAATATGCCCTACCATAATAAATCCTACATACCTAAATACGCTTTACGAACAGAATCGTCTTTTAATAAGTTTTCTGCTTTATCTTCTTTTACTATTTTGCAGTTTTCCATAACATACGCACGATGTGCAATTTTTAATGCTTGGTTTGCATTTTGTTCAACAAGAAAAACAGTTGTACCTGTTTCATTAATTTTTTGAATAATATGAAAAATTTGTTGAATAATAATAGGAGCTAAACCTAAAGAAGGCTCATCTAATAATAAAAGTTTAGGTCTTCCCATTAATGCCCTAGAAATAGCAAGCATTTGTTGCTCTCCACCAGAAAGCGTTCCTCCTGCTTGCTTATAACGTTGTGCAAGAATTGGAAATAAACTAAAAACATATTCCATATCTTTTTTTATTTCAGCCTTATCATTACGCAAAAATGCACCTAGATCTAAATTTTCTTGAACAGTAAGTTCAGGAAAAATTAAACGTCCTTCAGGAACTTGACTAATACCAAGCTTTACAATTTCATTAGGTACTACATTTTGAATTGGTTTTCCATAGTATAAAATCTCGCCAGAACGAGGTTTAATACCACCACAAATAGTCATTAGTGTTGTACTTTTTCCTGCACCATTTGCACCAATAAGACTAACTATTTCACCTTCATTTACCTTCAAACTTACATCACGAAGTGCTGGAATATTTCCATAAAAAGTGAATATATTTTTAAGCTCAAGCATTTTCTTCTTCTCCTAAATATGCACGGATAACTTGTGGGTCATGTCTAACTTCTTCAGGCGTACCATACGCAATACGCGTACCATATTCCATAACATAAATACGATCAGACAAAGACATAACCATTCCCATATCATGCTCAATAAGCAAAATGGAAAGATTAAATTTATCCCTTAAGCGAAGAACTAATTCTTTAAGCTCCACAGTTTCATGGGGATTCATACCTGCTGCTGGTTCATCAAGAAATAATAAAAATGGATCTGTTGCTAAAGCACGAGCAATTTCTAATTTTCTTTGTGCACCATAAGGTAAATTGCATGCTTCTTCATTCCAATGTTTTTCCAAACCAACTTCTTGTAATAAAGCATAAGCTTTATCAATAGTTTCTTGCTCTTCTATACGTGATTTTTTATCACGTATAACAGCACTAATAATACCTGCATGTGTTCTTGTATGTCTACCAATCATAACATTTTCAAGTACAGTCATACTTGAAAACAAACGGATATTTTGAAAAGTACGAGCTAAACCAAAACTTGTAATTGTATGTGGAGCAATACCATTTATTTTTTTTAATTCTTGTCCTTCTCGTCCTGCCCACACTTCCCCTTCTGTTGGAACATAAATACCTGTAACACAGTTAAAAAATGTTGTTTTTCCTGCTCCATTAGGACCAATAAGTGCAACTATTTCTTTAGGAAGAATATACATATCCACATCATTTAAAGCACGAAGACCACCAAAATTTTTTGCTAAGGATTTTACTTCTAAAACAGGTTTTTTATCGTTATGCATATTAATCCTCTATTTTTTTTCAGTATTTTCTAATGCAGTTGGATAATATTTTCTTTTAGCAGGTGGAATAATACCTTGAGGACGAAAAATCATCATCGCCACCATAAGTAAACCAAAAATAAGCATACGGTATTCAGAGAAAGCTCTCAAATATTCAGGCATAATAGCAAGTACCAAAGCTGCCAAAGTTACACCAACAATAGATCCCATACCTCCAAGTACAACCATGCTTAAAATCATGGCAGAATCCATAAAAGTAAAACTTGTAGGATTAATATAAGAGTTACGAGCAGCAAAAAGCACCCCAGCAAAACCAGCCCAACATGAACCAAGTGCAAAGGCTGCTAATTTTGTTTTTCTAAGATCAATTCCCATTGCTTCACCCGCAATTTCATCTTCACGAAGAGCTTGTAAGGCAAGTCCAATACGAGAATTTTTTAATCTAGCTACAATAATAATTGTAAGTATGGCTGCTAACAAACATAAATAATAAATGTACATGGTTGTTTCTGCTGGTGATAACTCAATACCAAAAAATCCAGGTCTTGGAATATTGGAAATACCTTGAGAACCACGAGTAAAAGAACTCCAGTTTATAAGCAAAAGTCTTACTATTTCCCCAAATCCAAGTGTTACAATAGCTAAATAGTCTCCACGAAGGCGAAGCACAGGGAATGCAAGTAAAAGTCCTGCAAAAATAGTTATAATACCTGCAATAGGAAGACAAATCCAAAAACCTAAACCAAAAAATTGATTTATTAAAGCATAGCTATATGCACCAATAGCATAAAAAGCTGCATAACCAAGCACCAACTGCCCTGCAATACCAACAACAATATTAAGACCAAGAGCAAGCATTACATATAAAAAAGCTAAAGAGAATATTGTTGTTTGATACATAGAACTAAAAAGTGGAAATGCAACAAAAAATAACAAAGTAATTAAAGCAATTTTTCTTTGAATACTTTCTTCATTGGTTATTTTTTGTGAAAATTCAGAACATGTAGTACCAATTTTTGAAAAAATTCCTTTAGTTTCCCCACGTTCTTTATATACTTCAAAATACCATGCCCAAAGTAAAGAAAGAAAAAAGATAACAACGCCAACAGCTAAAACTCTATCTAAATAATATTCAGGCACACGGCGTACAATTCTAATTCCCATAATAGGAAAAACTAAAACCATAAACCATATACTAATTAATACTGAACGAAGAATTCTTTTTGGTGTTAAAAACATACTTACCTCCTAAACCTTTTGAACCTTTGCTTTTCCTAAAATTCCAGATGGACGGAAAATCAAAATTAGTGCAAGTAAGGCAAAAGCAAGCACGTCTTCATAATCTCCAGAAAAATACCCAGTTGTTAAACTTTCTGCAATACCAAGCACAAGCCCACCAAGCATAGCACCGGGAATAGAGCCAATACCACCAAGAACAGCAGCTGTAAATGCTTTCATACCAGCCATAAATCCAATACCAAAACCAACTTGCATAGTATGTGTAGCAATAAGCGTACCGCCAAGAGCAGCAAGCCCTGATCCAATAATAAAAGTTAAAGAAATAATTTTATCTGCATCAATACCTAAAAGCATTGCCATTTTTCTATTTTGTGCTGTTGCACGCATAGCCTTTCCAAGTTTTGTATAACGAATAAAAAGACTAAGTGCAGTCATAATTACAGCACTTGTAACAAGAATTACAAAATCAGATGAACGTAAAATTCCACCAAAAACACTTAAAAATTCTATGCGAGGCATACGTATAGGAAAACGTAAAAATTCAGCAGTTTGTGCTAATTGAACGTAGTTTTGGAGAAAAATAGACATACCAATAGCAGAAATAAGTGGTGCTAAACGAGATTGTCCACGCAAAGGTTTATACGCCACTTTTTCTAACGTATACCCATAAGCAACACACCATAGAACAGCAACTAGAGCAGCAATAATTAGAATAGCACTGACTGGAAATCCCATAGTGCCTAGAATACCAGCAACTATGAATGCTGTAAAAGCACCAATCATATATATTTCACCATGAGCAAAGTTAATAAGTTCAATGATACCATAAACCATAGTATAACCAAGAGCTATTAACGCATAAATACTTCCACGAGTAAAACCGCTAAACAAAATTTCTAAAAAATACTGCCAATCCATAGTATTACATCTTTATTTTTTTAGACTTTTTCATAGACGATAGGCTTATTCCTCAAAAGCCATTGAGAAATAAGCCCAAACAATATTCACAATATATTATATTGTAAAAATTATTTCATCTCAACGTATTCACCATTAGTTATTTGATAAATTGACATACCAACACCAATTGCATCACCTTTTTCATCAAAACGAATAGTACCAACTGCTGTTTCTACATCATTACTACGAAGAGCTTCCATAATTTTTTTAGGATCTGTACTATCAGCTTTATCAATAGCATTTAAAAGTGCAATGGTTGCAGAAATAGCATTATCAAAAAATGCTCCTGGTGTTGTACCATATTTTTTCAAATGTTTTTCTGCATATTCTTTACTAATTGGGTTTGCACTTGTATCTGTTGGACCAGAAGCATAAACACCTTCTGCATCTGCACCAGCAAGTTCAATAAAACCTTTATCTTTTAATCCATCAGGACCTACAAATGGAATTGCAAGCTCAAGACTATACATATTTGAAAGAAGTTTAGAAGCTTCAGGATAATAACCACCCCACATTAAAACATCAGCATCTGCACGAATTACTTTACGAATTACAGAAGAATAATCAGCAGCACCAGGAGTAATAGCTTCAAAGAGAACTACTTCTACATCTTTTCCATTTTCTTTGAAATATTCAATAGCTTTAACTGCATATCCTTTACCGTATTCACTATTATCATGCAAAATAGCAATTCTTTTTGCTTGGAGTTTATCAAGCACAAATTTTGCACCAGCAATGGAAGTTTCTAAATCATTGGCAACTGTACGAAAGAAAACAGGATATTTACCGCTCAAAGTCATTTCAGGAGCAGTAATTGTTGGAGATACTACAATAGTATTTGCATCATTATAAAGAGAAATTACAGCCTTACCAGCATTAGAACAAGTGTGCCCGATAATACCAACAACACCATCAGAAATTAATTTTGTTGCAGCATTAGTTGCAATTTCAGCTTTACAACCTTCGTCAAAAGCAATAACTTCTACTTGCTTTCCATCAATACCACCTTTAGCATTAATATCATCAACAACAAGATTTACAGCATTTAGAGTAGGTAGACCATAAGAAGCTAGTTCCCCAGAGTGAGCACCAGGAACACCAATTTTAATGGTATCATTAGCAAAAGCGTTATGTGCAGAAATAGTCATAATCGCACCAATAAAAGTAGCTACAATGCCTTTAAAAAACAATTTGGACATTTTTTTCCTCCTAACCTAACTTTAAAATTAACTGTAAAATAAAACCATGAGGAAATTGTGCCATACTACAACTAATTTTGTCAATAATTACAGAAAAAAAATTTATAATTTCTAACAAATTTGTAATTATCATTTTTATACCTTAACCCAAAAAGAAAAAATATGAACGAAGATAAAAAAAGACAACAAAACAAAGATAACTATCGAAATAAACAAGAAAAAAACACTAACTTCTCAAAAAAAAATACATCAAAATCTTCTTATAACAACAAAAATAATTTTAAACACAAAAGTAATTATCAACATAAACGTCATTTTTCTAACAAAAATGCTAACTCTTTTATAGACAAATTTGTAATTGATTATTTACCACTTTGTAAACAAGATATGCAAATAAAAGGTTGGAGTGAGTTAGATATTCTTTTTATATCAGGCGATGCCTATATTGATCACCCAGCTTTTGCTATGGCTTTATTAGGTCGTTACCTTGAACATCATGGATTTAAAGTTGGAATAATAACACAACCAGATTGGAAAGATCCCGATATTGTAGCAAAAATTCAAGAAATGGGACGTCCACGTCTTTTTGCTGGCATAAGTGCTGGTGCTGTTGATAGTATGCTTGCTCACTACACTGCTTTTCGCAAAAAACGCCATGATGATGCTTACACTCCGGGTGGACAATGTGGTGCAAGACCAAATAGAGCTGTTAGTGTTTATACCTCGCTTATTCATCAAGCTTTTCCAAATCTCCCTGTTATTGCTGGTGGTATTGAAGCAAGTTTACGCCGCTTATCTCATTATGATTTTTGGACAGACAGTTTACGCAAGTCTATTTTAGCAGATGCAAAACTTGATTTAGTTGCGTATGGAATGGGTGAAAAAACACTTTTAGAAATAGCAACACGACTTCGTGATTTTTATAAAAAATACCCTGAACTTACTTGGAATAGTCCTGTTATACAAAAATCTAAAAATAAAAAACCATGGCAACCAATTTTACAAGGCATAAAAGGAACTTGCCGTCTAATAAAAACAGATGAAATTGTTTCTTTACCTAAAAACACTGTTATTCTTCCTTCACATAATGACATTTTACGCTCTCCACAATTATTAATGGAAGCAACACTAGCAAGTGAAAAACATATTCACCATGAAGATCACCTATTAGTGCAAGCTGTTGATAATGAAAGAGCTGTTTTAGTTGAAATGCCGAGTCCTATTTTTAATACACAAGAAATGGATTTACTATACACACTTCCCTTTACTCGTAAAGCTCACCCCCGTTATGAAGATAAAATTCCAGCAGAAAATATGATGAAAACAAGCATGACATCACATAGAGGTTGCGGAGGTGGTTGTTCTTTTTGTTCGCTTGCCTTACATCAAGGGCGAAAAATTTCCTCCCGAAGTGAACAATCATTACTAGATGAAGCTACAAAAATTTCTCAAAATAAAAATTTTGACGGATCAATAAGTGATATTGGTGGACCTTCTGCCAATATGTGGCAAGCCTATTGTGCCTTAGATAAACGCGAACAAAAAGACGGTAAAACAATTAAATGCAATCGTGATAGTTGTATGACTCCAAAAATTTGCCCTAACTTTATTGTTGATCAAGAACAACATTTAACTATTTTACGTAAAGTGAAAACCTTACCAAAAATAAAAAATGTTCGCATTGCAAGTGGAGTACGTTTTGATTTAGCACTTACGCAAAAAAAAGCTTTAGAAAGTTATGCAGGAGAATTTACAGGTGGACAACTCAAAGTAGCACCAGAGCATTGTTCAACAGAAGTATTAAAATTAATGAGAAAACCTTCTATGGATAATTTTGAAGTTTTTCTTCAAGCTTTTTACAACTATTGTAATAAAGCAGGCAAAGAACAATATGTAATTCCGTATCTTTTAAGTGCTTTTCCTGGTTGCACAGATGAACATATGCGAGAACTAGCTAGTTGGCTCAAAGAAAGAAATTGGAAGCCTCAACAAGTACAATGTTTTATCCCAACACCCGGGACAGTTGCAACAGCAATGTTTTATGGTGAATGTGATCCCAAAATGCAAAAACTCTATGTTGCTAAAACTGACGCAGAACGTTTAAGGCAACATGGTATTTTATTAGGAACAGCTATTCACCCTAATGATAACGGATTTTATGATTAATTTTTCATTGATTAGCAATTTTTTTGAGAGGAGAACTTTTGAAAAAGTTCCCCTCTCAAACTCTCCCCTCA
>SAMEA104404100__coassemble_2493_pt1 | contig 13792 bp, 11 predicted proteins | sample SAMEA104404100__metabat2_high_PE_071 | metagenome-assembled genome bin SAMEA104404100 (sample SAMEA104404100) | Balaenoptera acutorostrata
GATTATTTTCTATGCTAAGAGTTCGTGTTTCAAGGTCATAATTCCAAATAGAAACACCTGTTTGAGCTGTTGCCACAGAAAACCGTTTTTCTAATTGTTTAAGTTCATTAATATTTTCACTTGTACCAATGGCTATAATATTATTGTTATGATTAGTCGCTGTATAACGAATTTTACGCCATTCTTCTTCGCCCTCATTATTAATAATTTTTACATTTGCACTTACTTCTGTTTGTCCATAAATGATTGATTCATGTAGATTTATAAGATCTTTTTGAGAAATAGGATCTATATTTAAAAAACGAATAAGCATTTCTGTAAAATTATTAAACGTTTGTTTTTGACATGTAGGGCTTATAATATTTACTGTTCCTTTGTCATAAAAAGGGTGATACTCCCAAAATGTCATACCCGTTTGATTAAGAGCTCTTGTTACAAGCTCAAATTTGTTATCTGTATTATTATCTTCTAATTCTAAACATAGGGAGTTAGCTTTATGAGCGACTTGTTCGATATTATAATAAATTGAATGAATTTTGTTTTCAGTTAAAGAAAAAATACAAGTTGCTTTATTATTTGTATGAGGAAAAAATATTTCTAAAAGAATAGAACTATGTATTGAGTCTAAAAAAAGAACTTTAATATCTTCGTAAGAAAAAGAATGAATAAAAAATATATTTTGTTCTTCACAAAATATCTCTAGTTCTTGTGCATTTTGAAGTGTATATGTTTTATTCTTTGTATTAATAGTTAAATTTTTTTGGCATAAGGAAAAAGCTTCTTCCATTGCATTTTTTTTTAATATTAACTCAGTAAATGATACTACAATATCAGAATGATATTGTTCTTTTTCTAAAGTGTTCATGCCCCTTTCACCTATCACTTTAAATTCTCTATAAAATGTTTTGCATATTTGCTAAGTATACGGTATAAAATAAAAAAATGTCAATAAAATTAATAGTTCTTTCTTTTGAAAATATATAATAGTTATAGTGTATTATGGATAAGTAAAAATAAAAATAAAATTTTAAAAAAAATGCTTGACAGTTTGAGGGGAAATCCGTATAACTCATTTCATCAAGTGCGCTTGTGGCTCAGCTGGATAGAGCAACAGGCTACGAACCTGTAGGTCGGGCGTTCGAATCGCTCCAGGCGCGCCATAAATTTCAAAGGTTATGAATTTAGTTCATAACCTTTTTTTTATTTAATTATTTAGTTTACTTATTTGCTTATTTTTTGGAATAATAGATATATTTTTTTATAAATTAGAATAATGAATATTTTATACTCTTTTCAAGAGTGACAAAAGCAATAGCATGTTCTTTTTCATGGCTATAACTTACAAAGCAATGTGTTACACCTAAGCTTTTTGCTTTTTCTAACGCTTTATCTAAAAAGGTTAATGTTGGAGCTTTTCCTTCATCACGTAATATTTCAACATGGCTTGGTGCTATGCCTTCAGAAAACCCTGTTCCCAAAGCTTTAACTGCAGCTTCTTTACAAGCGAAATGAGCAGCAAGCCATTCTGCTTGACGTCTATGGTTTTGTTTTGGCATTTGTAAAAATTCTTTTTCTGTTAAAATTTTATGAGCAAAACAATCACCATATCGTATTATATTTTGACTTATTCGCTCAATAACAACAATATCTGTTCCAATTCCAACAATCATGATAAGCCTTTAGAGGGTATTCTTTAATTAAATATGATAAATATAAAATTATTCTGTAATAGTTTAAAAATAACGTTATTACAATTTATTATAGTTATATAAATGTACAAAAAGTGGGGAAAAACTTTCCCCACTTTTTCTTTATACAATGCAATTAAAATGCACTTGGGAAAAGACGACCTCTAAAAGATTCTCTTTCTTTTTGTCTATCTTTAGCTTGCATAAGTTTTGGTTCAGTCCAATAGTGTAATAATATAGCTAATTCACTTCCCACAGCAGAAACCAGTGTGGACATAGGGTTTACAGGCATACGATTTTTTATTTTAAACGCAGCAAAATCTCCGTCATTTTGATATGGCAATACACCACTATGATTAATAGACCACATTAAAGAACCTGATGCAACATGATATACTTGTAATTGCACAGCAAAACGAGAGTCACCGTTTGCACCACCATCATAATATTGTTGAATAAGTCCACCGACTAAATATTCAGCACCTTTTTGTTCTGCATAAGGAAGAGCATGCTCTAAAGAATAAGGAATACCAAGTTCAGCATATTCTAATGTAGCAAAAGTGCTTTCTGCAAGAAAACTTTGCCAAATAATTCTTGAAACACCTTGAGAAATAGCTTCATGATCTCTATTTTCTTGTACTAAACCCATAGGTACAAATAAAGCAGTTGGTTTTTTTTCAAGATTAATATTTGGGTGAACTTGCGTATAAATCTCACCTAAATAAATTCCAGCTTGTTTATAAAAACGTATGCCTTCTGAAAGGTCAAAGTCCATTCTTCCATAACGAGGAGCAACAACTTCTTTTGTTGTATCATACGCATAAGAAGCTGTTCCTTTAATAGCGGAACAAGCATTTAAACCCAAACAAAGAAACAAAAAGAAGAAAAATACCATTCTCCGTGATATATTCATAATCTTTTGATTTTGTTTTTCTTTTCTCATAAATAGCCTCATTTTGTTTATTGCTATTTTAGCAAAATATCAGTATAATAGGTATGCGTTATTTTCTTGACACAACGTATCCTTTTCTTGCACATGTTGCAATAAGTATTCCATATTTTTTAAATTATCGGTGTTTTATGAAAAAAATTGTATTTTTTTGTATTTTTCTTTTTTATTCTTGTACTGCTTTTGCAAATCCACGTGGTGTAATTCGAATTTATGATAATGCTATTTATCAAAATATAAAAACCTTATTATATGCTGATTTTACAAAACATGGCATAGTAACAGAAGAAATTCCAGGCTTTAATCCTATTAATCTCTTTAATTTAGAGTGGGGAGTTATGTCAGGAAAAAATCTATATGAAAAAATAGCTCTTTCTTTTATTTATCCAAGCCACGAAGAAAGTAAAAATTGGACATTTAAAAATTTTCGTCATACCAAAACAAAAGCTAAAATGTATTCACATGGTTTTGTTTTAGAACAAGGTTTACAAAAAATTACCCTTAGTCTTTTAGGGGAATTACATTGGAATGAAGATTCTATTTCTGATTGGCTTATTTATTGCCGTGTTGATGAAATGCAAACTAAAAATAAAATAACAAAAAATAATACAAGACATGCAAGAGAATATTTTCTTATCATCTCTGATAGAAGTGGAACATATTGGCAAGCTAAACCCTTTCTTATTAGAGACTTAACAATTTATTCTCAAAGCACTGAAAGTAAAATATATCGAAATATTACAAAACAATTACAATTAGCTCTTGAACCAAATCTTGCTATTGACTTTGAAGAAGGACAAGAGCAAATTGTGGATAGCTCTACAAACAAAAAAGAAAAAAATAAAGAACTTGAAACACTTAACGAACAAAGTCTTTCCGAGTAAATTTTAATTTTTTTGTTTGTGCTATTGCCATAACCTTGCTTTAAAGCTATCTTTTTAGCACTTTAATTGCTTTATAAAAAAGGCACATTTTACAGCATTAACGCTTTATGAAGGACAAAGAATGAGTAATTTCAGAAGAAATGATGACGGAAAAAACTTCCGTAAAGATCGTGACGGACAAAAATTTGGTAAATTTGGCGAAAAATCTCGTTTTGAAAGACGCAGTGAACGAAAAGATAAAGATGGTCGTCCTTTTCGTGAAAAACATGAGGATAGACCAAGAGAAGAAAGAAGAGAACGTCCAAGACATTTTGAAGATAAAGGACGTTTTGACGATAAAGAGCGCCATTTTGACAAGCCTCGTTTTGAAAAAAATGACAAATTTGATAAAGAAAAAAGAAATGATAGACCAGAAAGAAGACGTTCTGAAAAAGGTATTAGCCCAAAACAAGCTGATCTTTTAGAAGTATGCGATTTAGATCGTGGTATTATCAAACTTATGGCAAAACGTGCTAAAGTTATTGAAAGAATGATTAGCTTTAAATCTCTTGACGCTAACACTGAAAAAGCCATTCGTACTTCATGGGAAGCTAACACTGCAAAATACTGTCCTGATCCAAAAATTTCTCGTGAACTTTATTTACTTATCCAAAGCGTAAAAGCTGTTGATGAAACAGATTATGATCATGCATATAATTTAGCTCCACTTCCAAAACCTGTTGCAGTTGATTTGCAAGCACCAGCGTCTAGTCGCTTAGCTCGTTTTTATATGACTCTTGCAGCAGCTAGTGGTAAAGCTACAAAAATGAAAAATGTTCCACTTACTGACTCAATTATTCACACCATTAAATCATTAAATGCTATGGGTGGGGATTTGTGGTTTGAAAATAATGGAACAATTTTAAGCCGTTCTGCAAAAGGCTTGCAACGTGGAAATGATAAAATTATTCATGTTGGAAGTGATGAACAAAGTTTATGGCTTTGTTTAGCTCTTAGTCTTGGCTTACCTTATCATCTTAAAATTACAGGTGAAAACCAACTTTGCAAACTTGATTTTGCACCTATTTCTCAATTTCTTGCAAAATTTAGTGCAAGACTTGTGCAAGTTATTCCTGCAAGCATTGGCTTACCTATTAGAATTGAAGCTAGTGGTATGATTGCAAGTGAAATAGAAATTCCAAGTAATCTCCCTATGGATTTTGTTTTTGCTCTTATTCTTGCTGCTCCATTTTGGGAAAGCCCTGTATGCTTTAATATGAAAGCATATTACGCTGAATTACAAAATAATGAAGAAAAACTTAATGCTTGGAATATTGAACTTGAAGATATTAAAGAAATTATTGCAACTGCAAAACTTCCTGTGCAATTTACAACTGATAGCATTAGTATAGAACCTCAAGAAATTTCTTTACCTGAAGAAATTATTCTTCCTTCTGATGGTGAAATTTGTACTTCTTTCTTCCTTTTACCTGCATTTACAAGTGGTTATGTAAGTCTAAAAGGACATTGGACAAAAAAAGGTCAACAAAAATATCTTGAACAAATACTCCATTTTGCTGGTTTAGATTTTAGTATTGAAGATACTATTGCAACAGCTAAAGGCGATTCTGGAAAAGTAAATGGAAATACTATTCCTCCATGTTCTTTAGAAACAGCAACACTTCTTACACTTTGGGCTTGGGCAAATGGTAATCAAATTGAAATGTCTAATGCTGTAAAAGAAAGCCCAATTACAGAAAGCTTTTTTGCTCACTTAGGCTATGGCTTAGATAAAGAAAAAATTGACCCTCTTTATGCTCCATTTATGGCTCCAAGTGCTGCTTGGGCTGTGGCGTATGCACTAGGTGCATATCTTCGTCCTCGTGTAAAACTTGTGAACCCTAATATTTTAAATGATTATTATCCTTTCTTCTGGCGTATGTATAACACACTTCCTAACCCAAGTATTGATAAAGCAGAGAAAAAAGATGATGGATCAAAACCTAGACGAATTATTGCCCAAGGAGTTTATGCAGAAGTTCCTGAACCAATCGATCCCTATGACGATTAGTGAACTTGAAGAAGAAATAAAACAAATTGATGAATGGCGTGAGCTTTGCTCACGTCTTATCAAAGATTTTATGGCAAAAGAAGATATGCAAAAAAAAATCTTCTATGCTAAAGAAATTCACGAACTTACCCAACAACGTAATATGCTGGAAACACATAGGGAATTTAGGCGAGTTCGTATAAGTAGATTAAAACTAGAAGAACAAGGTTTTTAATATATGAGTAAAGATACTTCCTGTGTAAATTGTGGTATATGCTGTAAAAAAGGCGGGCCAGCTTTACACACAAAAGATGCTTTTTTATTTGAAGAAAATATTATACAAATTCAAGATGTTGTAACTATCCGTGCTGGGGAATTAGTACGTGATGATATGAAAAATAGACTTGTTCCCTTACCATCAGAATTAGTAAAATTAGCTCCTGCGGCTAATGCTCGTCCTGATGATTGGACTTGTCGTTTTTTGACTACCAATAATCGCTGTTTTTTACATGGAAAACACCCTGCTGAATGTCGTGCTTTTTACTGTAAAGAGCCAGAAGCTCTTATGCAACTTAGCAATGAACCTCGCTTAGAACGTGATAAAATTTGTGAAATTATAAAAGCTCCTGCATGGTGGGTAGAGCTTATTAAAACCCATGAAGAAGCTGTGAATTATGAAGAATTAGCAGAATGGGCAATTAAAATAGATGAAGACCAAGAAGCACAACAAAAATTCATTGAAAAAGTTGAATTTGACCGTTCTTATCGTGAATTAGTTGTAGAAAAAAATGCTGCTCCAGTAGAAGCATTACCTTTTCTTTTTGGTCGTCCTTTATTGCAAACAATGGTTATGTTTAAACTTACCGCAAGACCTAGTGCAAACGGTATTAATATTGTCAAAATTCCAAACTAAGGTGCTTTTATGTATATTGTAACTGGTGGAGCAGGAATGATTGGTAGTGCCACTATTTGGGCATTAAATACCATAGGTATTGAAGATATTCTTGTTGTTGATAATTTGGCAAGTTCTGAAAAATGGAAAAATCTTGTATGCTTACGCTATACTGATTATATGCATCGTGATGAGTTTTTAAAGAAAATTCAAAATGATGAAATAAAAAATGTACAAGGTATAGTCCACATGGGGGCTTGCTCAAGCACAACAGAAAAAAATGCTGAATTTCTTATGCAAAATAATTTCCACTATACGCAAGAAGTTTTTCATTTTGCCAAAAGAAACAATATACGCTTTGTAAATGCAAGTAGTGCTGCTACATACGGCGGAGGAGAACTTGGTTTTAGTAATGATTTAGATATTACTAAAAAATTGCGTCCTCTTAATATGTATGGTTATTCTAAACAATTATTTGATTTATGGTGCATACGTAACAATTACCTTAATGATGTTGTAAACCTTAAATTTTTTAATGTGTATGGACCTAATGAATACCACAAAGGCGATATGCGTAGTGTAGCGTGTAAAGCTGTGGAAGCTATTAACGAACGTGGCTTTTTACAACTCTTTTGTTCTGATAAGCCTCAATATTCACATGGTGGACAAAAACGCGATTTTATTTATGTAAAAGATTGTGCAAAGCTTATTGTTTGGTTTTTACAAAATTCAATTAGTGGAATTTTTAATGTAGGAACTGGAACAGCAAGAACGTGGAATAGCCTTGCTAATGCAGTATTTGCAGCTATGGATCGCCCTGCTAAAGTTAAATATATTCCCATGCCAGAACAATTACGTGGTAAGTATCAATATTTTACTGAAGCTGATATGTCTTGGCTTGAACAAAAAAATTGCCCTATTCAATTTACAGACCTAGAAACAGGCGTAAAAGAATATGTGCAAGATTATCTTTTAACTGACAATCCTTATCTTTCAACACTTTAACAATAAATTGAGTATATTATGCTTATTTCTTGCCCTGAATGCCATTTTAAACGCAAAGTTGAAAAAAATCAGATTCCTGATTCTGCAACTATTGCAACTTGCCCAAAATGTCAAAATAAATTCCGTTTTCGAGATCTAGAAACAGGAGATTTTATCCCTGAAATTTGTCTTGAAGCAGAAAATGAGCAAGAACAAAATGTATCTACTGAAAATATAACAGAAAATACAGAACAAAATACAAATACCAGTGAAAATGAAATACATTCACAAACAAATGAAAAACAAGAAACAGATCAAGCAGATCCTGATCCACTTTCTGAAGATGAAGTAAAAACACCAGAAAGCAAAGAAAATCCCTTGCAAGAACCTGTTTATCAAAGCTATGAGCAAGCAGAAAAGAAAAATTCTGAAAAATATCGCATGGTAACTGATGATGTTCCATGGGAACACCCTGAACGCTATGGAATTCTTGGTGCTTTAGTACAAACAATTTCACGTGTTATGTTTAAAGGTAAAGATTTCTTTTCTACTATTCATAGTCAAGTTTCTTCCTTACGTCCTGCAAGTTTTTATGCTCTCATTGGTTTATTTCAAGCTATTGTAAGTTATCTTTATTCTCCAAATCTTGTTGAAATTCTAAAATCAACAAGTATAGACCCACAAAAACAAACACTTATTGAAAACTTAATTACAGAGCAAACACTTCCAATGCTCATAATAAGTACACCATTTATTATGATAATACAGTTACTTATTTATACTGTTTTCATATACTTAGCTATAAGAATTACTAATCCAGAACGAGCAGATTTTCCTCTCACCTTAAGAATTATTGCTTATGCTTCTGCTCCTCTTATTCTTTGCGTTGTGCCATATCTTGGAAGTGTAGTGGGGCTTATTTGGTTTATTTACAATATCTTCATAGGGGTAAAATACGCTCTTCGCCTTACATGGCAAAGAACATTCCTTGCTCTTGCTCCAATCTTTATTTTATGGCTTTTTATTGTTTTCAATCAAGCAACAATTATTATTTCTGCTTTACAATCATAGTGTTATATTTATTTTTTAGAGGAGAATTTTTGATAACGTTTTTTTTATAACTTTTATTAACCCAACTATAAATTAATCAACATATTATAAAAGCTCTTTTACATATAAAAGAGCTTTTATTTTTAAATGTTGTTGTAGTGTAAATTGTCAAAAAAATTTTAAATTTGTTTATAATACTAGGATTAATAAAAAAAACTATATAAAATAATATAAATAAAAAAGTTTATTTTTTGCTGATAGGAAAGAGTCGTTTTTGTAAGCAAAAATATTCAGATAGTTAACAATGATATTAAAATGATATATATTTTTATAGAGTATACCGAATAAAAAAAATGATAATTATTAACAGTTGATTAAAATAAAAAACCCCTTATTTGCATAAGGGGATAAAAAGAGGCAGTTTACTTTAAGGAGAGTTTATGTAAATGGTTTTTTAAGGGTAACCAATTATTCCCTTGCTATGAAAGCGTATATAAAATCGCAACAAATTATTGCTTTGTTACGGGATATATTCCATAAAGCAAAGAGCGTGCCAAAAATAAAAATTTTTAATAACATATATTATTTTATATGGTTATGAAAAAATAATGTAATATTTTTTTTTAAAGAGACAAAAGAAAAGTGTAACCCTTTTACACACTTAATTTTTTAGTTTGTATACTTTTTACACACTAAATGTTTTCATAACTATGTGATAAATTTCATTTTATTAAAACAAGGAGAGTATTAGTATATTTATTAACATTTTTTTATTGTATCTTAATTTTATATGTTATTCTAATGAGTAAAGTGTATTCTATACTGTCTTAAGAAAATAAGAAGTTAAAAGAAAAATCTCTTTTGCACGCAAAAGAGATTTTGGATTAAAAAGTTTTGAGGGGGAGTTTGAGAGGGGAACTTTTTCAAAAGTTTCCCTCTCAAAGCATAAAATTCTTATCTAATAACTCACTATTTCATATATTGATCATGGTATTCATCAAGAGCTTTACTTACAACTTTGCCAAGAGCAAAAAGAGCAATAATGTTTGGTAATACCATAATACCGTTAAACATATCCGCTAAGTTCCAAACAAGGTTAACCTTTAAGCAAGAACCTAAGAGTAAGAATAAAATAACTGTTAAGCGATAAAGACGAACAGCTTTTATTCCAAATAAATATTTAATATTTTGTTCTCCAAAGAAGCTCCAACCTAAAATGGTAGAACCAGCAAAGAAGAATAAGCAAATAGCAACAAAAATACCACCAAATGAACCAAAGGCAAGGGAAAATGCTTTTTGAGTGAGGGCAATACCTTCTGGAATAGCATTAGGGTCAGTACCAAAAGCTCCTGTCATAATAATAACTAATGCAGTCATATTAAGAACAATGAAAGTATCAAAGAAAACACCTAAAATAGCAACAAAGCCTTGTTGTGCTGGGTGCTTAACTCTTGCAATAGCGTGAGCATGAGGGGTAGAACCCATACCTGCTTCGTTAGAGAAAAGACCACGAGCAACACCATAACGCATAGCTTCTTTAATGGTAGCACCAAAAACACCACCTGCAACAGCACTAGGATCAAAAGCTCCTACAAAAATCATTTTCATTGCAGGGATAAATTGGTCAATGTTCATAAAGATAACAATTAAAGAACCAATAACATATAATAATGCCATAAAAGGCACCATTTTTTCAGTGGTATATGCTAAACGAGTAACCCCACCAATAAAAATAAAGAAAGCAAAAGCAGCAACAACAATTCCAATAAAGATTGGTGGAATATTAAATGCTGTGTAAAAAGAATCAGCAATAGAGTTTGCTTGCACCATATTTCCGATAAAACCAAGAGCAAGGATAATGGTTACAGAAAAGAATGCAGCAAGTTTTTTACTACCAAGACCTTGAGAAATATAGTATGCTGGGCCACCAACAACTTGACCAATTTCGTCTTTTGTTTTGTAAATTTGTGCAAGTACAGCTTCAGCAAAAATAGTAGCCATACCAAAGAAAGCAGCAATCCACATCCAGAAAATTGCTCCAGGTCCACCACAAGCAATAGCAGTAGCAGCACCAGCAAGGTTACCTGTCCCAACTTGTGCAGCAATAGCAGTTGCTAATGACTGGAAAGAGCTCATCCCCTCTTTCCCGGCTTTTTCCCCTTTAAGTGATGCGTTAGCAAACCCGTATTTAAGAGCACGCCCAAAACGTCTAACTTGGACAAAGTTAAGTTTAAAGGTAAAATAAATGCCTGCACCGACAAGAATAGGAATTAAGCAATATGTTCCCCATAGAACACTGTTAATGCTTAAAACGATCTGATTTAATTGATCCATCAGTTGATCCATGTTAAACCTCTCACAGATTTTGGATGTTAAAAAGGTTACACTTTTTGCAGAATGCAAAAAGCAAGGGATGAGACTTTTTTACAAAATTGTAAAGATTGAATGATAGCGTAAAGTGAAATTTAAAGCAAGCTCTTAACAGTACGATTTTTATTTTTTTGTAACTTATATCCTGCATCCATAAGCCTGTTGAGTTCTTTTGCTCTAATTTGGGCAGTACCAGCTCCAAGAATAACAGCAATAAGTCTTGTTTTTCCTCTGCGTCCTGTACTTACAATATTGTAACCTGATGCAATAGTCCAACCTGTTTTTAAGCCGTCAGCACCTTTATATTTACCTAATTGAGGATTATTATTTTTTAATTTGTGTCTATGGTAATAATAGTTTTTTGTGCTGTGATAACGTAAAGATTCTGGGTGTTTAAAAATATAATTTCTACTAAGGGCAAGCATATCATTTGCAGTTGTAAATTGTCCATTAGCAGGTAATCCATTTGTGGTTTTGAAAGTTGTATTTCGCATTTCTAATTTGCGGGCTTTTTGATTCATTAACATAATGAATTTTTTTTCAGAACCAGCTAAATGTTCGGCAATAGCAACACAAGCATCATTGCCACTAGCAACAGCCATTCCATATAAAAGTTGTTCAACTGTTACAATATCACCAGCTTTTAGATGCATGGAAGATCCACCCGTTCTTGCGGCATGTCTACTTACTTTTACTTTAGTTTTTAGGGAAATTTTTTTGGCTTTAATGGCATCAAAAACTAAATACATAGTCATTATTTTAGTAAGTGAAGCAGGGGGAATTTTTTTATTATCATTTTGTCTATAAATAACTTTGACTCTGTCAAAATCCATTAAAATAGCACCTCTAACTTTTAGAGGTGCTGCATGGGAAAGAGAACTAAAAAGTCCTAAAAAAAGAAAACATAAAAAACTAGATAAAAAGCGTGTAAACATAATTTAAAAGCGTTGTTTTCGTTTTGAAGATGATGGAATATTGAGTGCTGTTCGATATTTAGCAACAGTACGTCTTGCAATATCAACACCTATTTCTTGTTTTAAAAGTTCACAAAGTTTTTCATCAGCAAGAGGATTTTTTGGATCTTCTTTTGAAATTAATTTTTTGATGAGTGATTTTACACTTTCAGAACCTACTTGATCGCCATCATCAGAACTTAATGCACTATTGAAAAAGAATTTTAATTCAAAAACTCCATGTGGAGTAGAAACATATTTATTTGTTGTTATTCGACTTACAGAAGATTCATGCATTTCAATATCTTCTGCAATATCTTTTAAAATAAGGGGTTTGAGTTTGTCCACACCTTCTTCAAAAAAAGGTCTTTGGAATTTAACAATACTTTCCATTACCTTATAAAGAGTTCGTTTTCTTTGCTCTAAGCTTTTAATAAGCCAAGAAGCAGAGGCAATTTTTTTATTTGTAAATTCTTTTGTGTCAGCATTCATGTCTTTTTTTTCTAAAAAATCATTAACACGTAGGTTTGGAATATCATCATCGTTTAATAAAATAACAAAATCCCCATCAGACGGAAAAACATATACATCAGGGCTAATATATAATGGCTCACTTTCACCAAAGCTTGCACCTGGTAAAGGGTCAAGTGATTGTATAATTTCAATATATTCTGTTAGTGTTTCCATATCTAAATGGAATTTGCGTAACAGAGGTTTATATCTGTGGGTTTCTAAGTCAGGTAAATGATATTTGATAAGTTCAACAAGGATAGGGTCTCTATCGTATTTTAATACTTCAATTTGTGTTAATAAACATTCTTCAGGAGTTCTAGCTGCAACACCCACAGGATCAAGTCTTTGAACTTTATGGAGAACTTTTTCAACTTCATGTTCATTTGTATTACATAATGTAGCAATTTCTGTTAAATCAGCTCTAAGATAACCAGAAGAATCAAGATTACCTATAATTTGTTCACTTATGGCAATTTCTTGTTCTGTAATATTTGAAAGTTGTAATTGCCACATTAAATGTGCATCAAGTGATGTTTTTTCTGCATATCGTGTTTCAAGAAAGTTATTGTCTTCAATGGATTCGTATTCATGGTTTAAAGAAGTTTTAGGAGCACTTGAAAGTTCTCCTAAATAATCTTCCCAGTCTCCATTACTGCTAACTTCCTCAAAAGAATACCCTTCTTCCGAAGTTGTTGTTTGTTTTTTAAGTTCGTCAGTAACTTGTTGATCAAAATCAGAAAGTTCAGGCGAAGATTGGACTTCCTCTAAAAAAGGATTTTCCATAAGTTCTTGTTGAATATGTTCAGTAAGTTCAAGTCTAGACATTTGCAAAAGCTTTATTGCTTGTTGCAATTGTGGGGACATAAGAAGTTGCTGTGTTTGCTTTAGTTGTTGTTTTAATTCTAAAGCCATACTACCGCCTTCACGTATAAATTTGAATATGCATTTCTTATGCCATAATTATTTTTTTAAGGCAAGCTATCTATAAAAGAAAGTGTATATTCTAATAAAAATAATATGTTAGTAAAAAATATCTTTTAGAAAATCTTTTAAAACTTGCTATGTATACAAAATTAGAGCAATATAGGAGAAAGTTGTTTTTATGGAGATTGTTTTATGGATATAGCACAAATTAGAACACAATTAGCAACAGCAAAATCTGCTGTAAATAAAAATGATTTAGCAGGATCTTTAAAACGTTTTATATATGCGTTAAATGCTCTTGTAAAATTAGAAAATATTCCTACTGATGTTCGTAGTCTTATTCGTGATATTTCAGTGGAATATAATTCTTTCACAGCAATAAAAGAAGAATTAAAAGTTAATTTTACCTATACTGCTGGGGAAGAAAAAAAATTATTGTTTACTTGTGTTAAAGTTTATGAGCATTTAACAAAAGCAGTTGAAGAAGAAAAAGAAAAATATGAAGACGCATTAGCAAGAAAAAAGAATAAATATGTAAATTTAATTGCTGCAAAAG
>SAMEA104404100__coassemble_2536_pt1 | contig 13609 bp, 11 predicted proteins | sample SAMEA104404100__metabat2_high_PE_071 | metagenome-assembled genome bin SAMEA104404100 (sample SAMEA104404100) | Balaenoptera acutorostrata
CAAATTTGCATATGATATATAATACAGATCAGTACATAATACCATTATGTAATGGAAATCTTTTTATTACGAAGCATAGAGCATTCGATTCAGTTGTCAGTCCTTATCGTTTTGATGTGTCTCATCAGCTCTTATAAAAAATCTCTTACAAAAAATTATTTAAAAAGTGTTTCTTCAATATATTCACTTGCTTTTGCAAGTCCAAAGCCTGTAAGAGCAGAAATAGGGAAAGCATCTGGAAAGCGTTCTTTTAAAGCAATTTGTTCTTCTTTTTTTACATTATCCCATTTATTAAGTAAAAGAACTCTTGGTACATCTTGTAGTTTTAATTCAATTAAAATAGTTTCAACAGATTCAAGTTGTTGCTCAAATTCTTCATGGGACGCGTCTATAACGTGAATAAGAATATCTGCTTCATTTAATTCTTCTAATGTTGCACGAAAAGCTTCCATGAGTTCTTTTGGTAAATCACGAATAAAGCCCACAGTATCAGCAAGAACAATTTCATGTTCTTTTGGAAAGCGTAAACGCCTTGTTGTTGGATCAAGAGTAGCAAAAAGTTTATTTTCTGCAATAACTTCACTTTTGGTAAGTTTATTTAAAAGTGTTGATTTTCCAGCATTGGTATAACCCACAAGAGCAGCAACAGGCAAGCCATAACGATTTCTTTTAGCTCTGTTTGCTTGTCGTTGTTTTTTTAGACTTTCAAGTTCGATTTTAATTTTTGCTATTCTGTCTTTTATTCTGCGTCTATCTGTTTCTAATTTTGTTTCACCAGGACCACGACCACCAATACCACCCATAAGCCTATCCATAGCACGATTTTTTCCCACAAGGCGAGGTTGTGTGTATTTTAATTGTGCCATTTCAACTTGGAGTTTTCCTGCTCCTGATTTTGCGTGCTGTGCAAAAATATCAAGAATGAGTTGTGTTCTATCTAATACTTTACGTTCTGTAAGTTCGGCAAGGTTTTGGAGTTGAGCAGGGGACAATTCACCATCAAAAATAATAATGCCTGCATGGCCTTGTAAAGCAATAACTTCAAGTTCTGCTAATTTATTTTGACTTAGGATTTGACGTGGATTTATGGTTGTAACTCTTTGGATAAGACTTCCCACAATGCCAAGTCCTGCTGTACTAGCTAGTTCTGTAAGTTCTATGAGGTTGCGTTCTTGTATGGATTTAGGAGCTTTGCTTACAGAAACGAGAACAGCTCTTGTGCCTGCTTGATAGGTATCAAGTGAGCCTTTAGCACTATATTTAGGTTGATTTTTTGAGGAATCAAGATTTTTTGAACCTTTGATAAGGCGAGCAAATTCTTCTTCAAGAGCTTCAATTTCTGCTAATAAATCAAGGGAATTTTTATCCCATGCAAAAAAATCTGAAATTTGATATGGTTCTTTAAGATTAGCTTGTGGGGGCTTTGGTTTTTGAATATCAGCATGATAGAGATTTTGATTTAAAATAAAATCAATATCTTCTTTTTGTAGATTTTCTTCTTTTTCTGCTAGGTCTTCTAAATAGGATTTTTTCTTTTTTGATTTTGTTAAATCTTGAATATAAGATTCATCAGAAATAAGAGCAGGTAGTAGGTGAGCTGATTGGAAATGTATTGGACTGCCAAATTCATCAACTGTCAAAACGCCAATGCTATCTAAACGCAAGAAAAGAAGATCCATAAGGTCTTCATTGGAAAGGGTAACATCTGTAAGGTGAGTATGTAAAAGACGTATCCCTCTAAGCCTACCTGTTGAGCGTTCCCTTGCAAGGGTGGGGATTAAAATACCATGAGCGTCGCCAACAATAGTCATTTCCACTTTGCCTTGTCTATCAATAAGTAGTCCAATTTGTCGAGAAATAAGACGTGATAAAGCAGCAAGCTCTTTGGCTTGTTCTAAAGAATATCCAGTATGGGGATCATAACGACGATTAGTTAAACGTTGCAGGGCTTTTAGCTCATTTGCTTTAAGCCCTGTTAAATTTCCATCAAGTAAGGCTATACGGCAACTCCTTCAAGATAAAGAGAAATCATTGCGTCATATTGAGAAGTAATTTGGAAGGTTTTAGCTGCCATATTTTTTCTAAAAGCAAGATTTACGCCTTTATCATTTTTAATAAGATCCATTGCTTCAATGTAAAATTTTGGATCTGGTAAAATAAGCATACTATGGAAGTTTTTAGCAGTTGCACGCATAAGGCATGGTCCACCAATATCAATTTCTTCCACCATATCACGAACAGGAAGTTTTTTTTGTAATGCTGTTGCAAAGTCGTATAAATTAACACAAACAAGGTCAAAAGGTGTAATTTTATGTTCTGCAAGAGTTTCCATGTGTTTTGGATTATCTTTATCTGCTAAAATACCACCATGAATTTTTGGGTGTAAGGTTTTTACGCGACCATTGAGAATTTCTGGAAAACCAGTTACAGATTCAACACTTGTTACAGGAAGACCAGCTTCTTGGAGGAATTTCATTGTTCCACCAGTGGAAACAAGTTCAACACCTTGAGAATGTAAAAACTCTGCAAATTCTTTTAATCCTGTTTTGTCTGTAACACTAAGTAATGCACGTTTAATAGGTAAAAAATCCATTTTTAATCCTTTGTTTTAAGGTTAACAAGGGAATAACATGTAAAATTAGAAAAGTAAATTAGCATAAAATTGGAGTGGATAAATAAATAATGCTGCAAAAATTCCCGCAACAACATCATCAACCATTATGCCAAGTCCACCTTTTATTTTACGGTCACAAAGCCCAATAGGACCTAATTTACTAATATCAAAAACTCTAAAGAAAAGAAAGGCAAAAATCATAATATACATTTGTGAATAGGAAAAAGCTTCTAAACTCATGTAAGAGCAAGCATTTACAGGAAATAAAGCTATCCATTGACCCACAACTTCATCAATAATAACAGAAGAAGGATCTTTTTGTTGTAGTTCTTGTTCTGCTTTATTACTAGCAATTATGCCAATTAAGAAAATAGCAAGAATAAGAAGAAAGCGAACAAGATAGGAAAAAGGTAAAAAACAAAGAGGAGCAAGAAGTAAAGCAGCAAAAGAGCCAGCTGTACCAGGAGCTTTTTTAACGTGTCCTATTTTCCAAAGTGTTGCTATATTTGTAAGAAAAGAATATTGCATTTTTTTTGATAAAGAAAATTATGTTTTATTGTATGGGGAGTTATATTTATTGGTATTAATGAAAAATATATTTCCCCATAGTATGTTATTCAGTAATAAGGCTATTTCTATATTGTTCAAGATTTTTAATACCAAGTTCTTCACAAAGTAAGGGTAAATCATGAGCAATTTTAAAAATAAGACTTGGATCAGTAAAAGAAGCTGTTCCAATTTGCACAGCACTTGCACCAACAAGTATAAACTCAAGAACATCTTTAGCACTTCTAATGCCACCAATGCCAATAACAGGAATTTGCACAGCTTGAGCCACTTGCCATACACAACGAAGGGCAATAGGTTTTATTGCTGGTCCTGATAATCCTCCTACAATATTAGCAAGAAGTGGTTTTCTTGAGCGAATATCCACAGCCATACCTGTAACAGTATTAATACAAGAAAGCATATCAGCACCACTTGCTTCAATGGCTTTTGCCATTTCTGCAATATTAGTAACATTAGGAGAAAGTTTAACAATAACAGGGGTATTGCCTGCATTTTTTTTCACTGCTTGGACTATGCTTTGTGCCATAAGTGGATCTTGACCAAATAACACGCCACCAGCTTTTACATTGGGACAAGAAATATTAACTTCAAGAGCTGCTACTTTTTCTTCTTGTGAAAGAATATTAGCAAGTTCTCCAAATTCATCAGCACTTGTTGCATAAATATTGGCAATAACAGGAACTTCATGGGTAGGAAGTTCTGGAAGTTTTTTGGTAAGAAAAGCTTCTACGCCATCATTTTGTAAACCAACAGCATTAAGCATACCGCAAGGAGTTTCAGCTACTCTTGGGGTAGGGTTACCAGCTCTTGGTTTTAGGGATAAACCTTTTACGATAATAGCACCAAGTTTAGTAATATCTCCAAAGGGCAAAAATTCTGTGCCATAGCCAAAAGTACCAGACGCAGACATAATAGGATTTTTAAGATGAAGTCCATGCCCATTTAATGTTTTAAGAACAACATTTGTATTTATCATTATTATTTGCTCCCTGCGTCTAAATTAAGCTCGTTTGCCCAAAAGATAGGGCCTTTTGTACAAGTTTGTACTGGCAAGCCTGCTTTTTCTTTATCAGGGTATTGGTCTGATGTTGTGGCAACACAACCAAGACAAGCTCCAATTCCGCAAGCCATGCGTTGTTCTAATGATAATTGTGTAGGAACATTTAATTCAAGGGCATTTTTCCATATATTTTTTAGAAAAGGCATAGGTCCACAAGCTAAAACTAATCCATTGTTTTTTGCCATTAATTCCATTTTATTGCGAATAGCTGTAAGAGTTTTAGGTAAATCATCATTGCTTTGTTCAAAAAAAGTTTCAACTTCTATTTGTTGTGCAAAAGTTTCAATGGGATAATATCCAGAAGGTAATCTATGGCTAAAAATCATGGAAAGATTAGCAGGTTTTTTATGTTGTTCCATGTATCCAGCAAAAGGAGCAATGCCTATACCACCAGCAAGTAAAAGAGTTGGTTTATCTTCCATAGCAAAGTGTGTTCCAAGTGGTCCCCAAACAGTAACTTTATCACCTGGTTTTAAATTTGCCATAAGGTCTGTGCCTCGTCCTACTACTTGGAAAAAAAGAACTAATGATTCAGAAGTAACACGACAAATAGAAAAAGGTCTTGCCCATGTAATTTCACTGTTCCAAGAAGTTGGACGAACCATAACAAATTGTCCTGCTTTCCAGCATTGCCAAGCAGGTCTTTTAAGTGTAAGTGCAAATGATTTTTTATCTCCTTCTGCTCCAAAAGGAACAAGATCATTTACAGTTAACTCCATTCTTATGGGATGTTCCATATTTCCTCCAAGCCCATTAAAATTACAATTATAAAAAATTGGCATTTGTTATTCTATGCACTTGTTTGTTTTGGGTCAAGTTTGTTTTTTAAAAAAATTTTTTGCTTAACTTGCAAATTTAGCTTTGCTATGAAAAAATGTTTTTAGTGTAAATGGTTGGGAGTATATATGTCTCGGTATATATTGATTTTTTTAGGCATTGTGGGAATTTTTTTAGGTTTTGCTAATCCTTTTATACAAATTCCTTTTTTAGTTTTGTTATATCCTTTTTCATTATATATTTTAGCTCATAGTAGTAAGAATTATTTTCGTGATACATTACTCATGGGAATATTAGGGTATGGAGTAAGTTTTTATTGGATAGCTGTAACAATACATATTTATGGTGCTGTTCCTTATGCTTTAGCTTTTTTTGTTCCTTTTGTTGTAGGTTTATATTTTGCTTTATATGGAAGTTTATTAGCTGTTTTTATACGAAAAATTTTATTTGCAAGTCCTATTTATAAAGTACTTAGTCTAGGTTTATTATGGTATCTTATAGAATATTTTAGAGGATTTTTTCTTACAGGTTTTTCATGGTTTACGCTTTCTTCTGCTTTTAGTGTTATGCCTGCCATGATACAAGGAGCTAGTCTTATTGGAGCGTATGCTTTATCTGGACTTTTTACATTGGTAGCCTTCTTTTTTGCTGAATTTTATCTTGTAAGTTATCAAGTTGATTTTCAAGGTAAACGTCCTATATCCCAATTTTCTCAATATAGTATAAAATATGGTGGTATGCTTATTTTAATTTGTGTTTATTGGTTTGGTTCTGTGTATCTTAATCAGCAAAATAAAAATTATGGAGAATATTCTATTGCGGCACAAGAAATAATGCATAGAAAAGTTAATGTGCCTTATAATGTTGTTCATACTAATCCCTCTATTGTGGGGGAGGTAAAGCATAGTTTGATAAAAAGTAATAAAGAATTTGAAAATACTGTTCTTTTTACCTTAGTACAAGGAAATATTTCACAAAATGTAAAGTGGTCAAAACTTTTTCAGCAAGATAGTATTAATAAATTCTTACGCCTTACTCAAGAAACAGAAGATTTTTTGCAAAAAAATGCTTTATCAACACAAGAAAATATTTTTATTTATCCAGAAACAGCATTTCCTATCACAAGTTATCATTATCCTGATTTATATGAGCAAATTAGAAAAACAGCAAAAGATAAAATCATGGTATATGGTATTCCTTATTATGTAGATAAAAAATATTACAATAGTATTGAAATGATTAATCATGGGCAATTTATGGGACGATATAGCAAAGAACATCTTGTTCCTTTTGGGGAATATTTACCACCTTTGCCTTTACCACAATTTTTTACTGACTTTTTATCGCAATATGGTGGAGTTTTTAGTGTTGGAGAAAATAATAATAAAGCAATAGCTCTTAATATTAATGATACGCAAGAAAATATACAAAAAAATAAACAAGAAATAAAAATTGGTTCTCTAGTTTGTTATGAAGCAATTTTTCCTGAAATAGCAAGGGAAAGTGTTTTACAAGGAGCGAATTTTTTTGTCAATATTAGTAATGATGCATGGTATGATAAAACAAGTGCCCCTTATCAACATTTACAATTATCTCTTATGCGAGCAGTTGAAAATGGGGTTTATATGTTAAGAGCAAGTAATACAGGTGTTAGTGCTGTTATTGATAAATTTGGGCAAATTCTTGCAACAACAGATTTATTTACAGATGAAACATTGAGTGTTGTATTACCAGTAGAAAATCATAAAAAAACATTTTATACAAATTATGCTTCTTATATTTTATGGGGAGCAATGATAATATGTATTGGTTTATTATTTGGCATTTATCAACAAAAAAAGAAATTATGTGAATAAGATATGTGCTAAATTTTTTTTGAAAGGAGAACTTTTGAAAAAGTTCTCCTTTCAAGTTCTCTCTTCAAAACTTTTTAATACAAAAGTTTTTTTGCTTACATAAGATTTTTGTTTTTTACAAATGAATGTATAAAAAAAATTTAAAGAATAATATTATTGTTAGTAGAATTTTTAGAATAATGGCTTTATATGAGATTTTTTTTTATAATGTTTAGTAATTAGATAACAATATGTAATTTGAAAAATGCTTAAGTAAATACGTTAAATAAGAATTTGTATACAATTATATTAAAATAAAAAACTCCCAAAGAGGGAGTTTTTTATTTTCGGGAGGTTGTTTTTTATTAAGCGTAAATTTCTTCTTTAAGCCATTTTTTGATTGATTCGGAAGGTGAATACAAACCTTTTAACCCTTCATGTTCTTTTTTAAATTCTTCTTCTAAATCACTAGGTAAATCAAGAACTAAAAGATCCACTGCTTGTTCAGAGTTACGGCGAACAAGGCGAAGTGTTGGTTTTTCTTCCCAGTTATCAACAACAAAATATGTTGCATAATCATCTTTTGAGCGAACTGGTGGGTGCTCAGCATGCCAGTTATTATTACCCCATTCAAGATAAAGGGTTACAGCGTCTTCGGGTGCAAGATTCCAATCTATGTTAAGAGAAGCTACATCTTTGATATTTTTAATTTCTAAAGTCATAACAAACTCCATTTATATTTTTGTGTTCTTTATTAAAAAAATCTATATAATTAAATTTATCACTTGTCAATAATTATTCCTAATAAGAATTAAAATATTTAATTATTTAAACTTTCTATCTATAACTAGTTTGAAAATAAAAGTTAATCATTTTATATTAAGAAAAAATGGAAAAAATTTTGCAATAAGTATAGAAAATTTTTATTATTTAAAACAAAATGTATTTTATTTAGTTATAATAATATAAATAAGTTAGCTTTGTTAGCAATAACTCTTAGCTAATAATATGTTTTATAGATAGTAAGAAAAGTTTATATACTTATTATGGTTAGTTTATTATTAATATTATTTTATTTGTAGTATATTTTATTGTAATAAAAGTAAGAAATAATATTTTCTATTATATTTGTTAATAGTGATGATAGAATAAAACTAGATAAGTGAAGGAGGATTAATTTATAAATATTATTAAAATAGTAAGATGATTTTATGTAAAATAATATAGTTTGTTATATAGAGATTAAAAATAAAAAGCCCATAATATGGGCTTTTTATTTTTGTATTTGTACTTTTTTAATGTTTTTTAAGGTTTTCAGCAATTTTTGCAAGTTCAATAGCTTGGTTTGCTAAGTTTTCAATAGCGTTTGTAGATTCTTTCATTGCTGTTGACATTTCAGTTGCAATAGTATGCACGTTAGAAACGTTATTTAAGATGTTATCAGAAGTTTGAGATTGTTCTTCAGATGCAGTAGCAATATTATGGATACCATCAGCACTTTCATCAGCAAGACTAAGAATTTCTTGTAATGCTTTTTCAGAACGTTCAACAAGTTGTGATGCAACTTCAATAGCTTCTACTGTATGATCAACTTGTTCAGAGTTATCATTGGTACTTGATTGAATTGCAGAAATAGCATTTGAAACGTCCATAGTTGATTTAATGGTTTTTTCTGCAAGTTTTCTAACTTCATCTGCAACCACAGCAAATCCACGTCCAGCTTCACCCGCACGAGCAGCTTCAATAGCAGCATTTAATGCTAATAAGTTGGTTTGGTCTGCAATATCAGAGATAACAGACATAATTGAGCTAATGGATTTAGTGTGATTTACAAGTAAAGCCATATTATCTTTTAATGTAAGGGAAGCATGGCGAACTTGATCCATAGCTTGTCTGCATTGAAGGGTAATTTTTTCACCTTCCATTGCTTTTTCTCTTGTACTTTCAGCGTTTATGGATGTTTTGCTTGCATTTTCAGCAATATTGGTTACGGTGAAATTCATTTCATCCATTGCAGTTGAAACTTCAGCAAGTTTAGTTGCTTGAGAAGTTGAGCAAATTGTTGATTGGTTAATTTGTGTTGAAAGTTGTGTTGAAGAAGTTGCAATGGTTTGAATAATTTTTTCTAATTCAGCAATAGTGTTCATTGCTTTTTCTTCGCTTTCTTTTGTTTTGTTTATAAGTTCAAGAAGGTATTTAATCATATTGGTCATACTTCTTGCTAGAAGTCCAATTTCACCTCTGTTTTGGGAAACTCTGGTAATTTCTTTTTGCATACTTTCAGTAATTTCAAGATTACCTTCAGAAATGTATTTTGCAAAATTAGCACCAACACGAAGATTTTTGGCAATATTGTGTGCCATAAGGAAAATAATTGAACCTATGATAATAACAACGGTAATACCAGCTAAAATGATATTTCTTACCATCATATTGGTTTCTGCCATAAGCTCTTCATAAGAAGGAGAAAAGAAAATAATCCAATTAAAAAATTCAAGAGGTGTGATATAGGCAATACGTTCGATATTATTTCTATCTTTATAGTCAATAATTCCATCGCGTTTTGCCATTACTTTTTCCATCAATTCGTATTGTTCACTTTTCTTATTGATTAATTCTTGATTTGGATGGGAAAGGATTTTTCCTGTGTGGTCAACAATGGCATAGTAGGAATTATTGCCAATTTTAATTTGAGAAAGGTGGTCTTTATTTACATGTTCAAGAGCAATAATACCAAATATTGAACCTATAACATTGTTTGAAGTATCAAAAACAGGAGAAGCAATAATAATACCATTTCGTTTATTAAGTCTTAATTCACGAATTTCAGTAGCAGTATTACCTTTTAAAGCAGAAACAATGGAAGGATAGGAACGAACAATATCAACAGGAATATCAAAGCCTTTATTATCAGAATGGGCAATAATTATTCCATCTTTATCAGTAATACCAACACCTTCAAAAAGTTCAAATTTTCTTACTTGAGTATCAAGATATTTTTTCATATCTTGATCTTGTTGTTCATTATTAATAAAGGCTGGATTTACAGATAGATCTTTATTAAGAGCATTATCAATAATAAATTCTCGTACTTTAATACGATTAGAATCTTCTGAAATAATGTTTGTATAAAGTATTAAAAGGTTTTCAACTTCTGCAACTTGAGTTTTAAGATTTAGGTAAATTTGTGCGTCCATATTTTTTCGCATTGCACTAGAGCCTAAATATTGTGCTGTAAAGGCTAATAACCCAATGCCAAGAATAGTTGGGAGCAAAATAAGCAACAACATTTTTTGTAGTGTACCAAATTTCATCATAGACTCCAAAGGGGCTTTTCATATCATTTATGAAGGTTAGTAAAATAGAAGAAAACTTCTAATCCAAAAAGGCTTATAAATAAGCACGAGTATATATAAAAGACTTTACAATGTAAATAATCTAACAAGAGCTAAATTAGTTTTTTTTTATATTGTTTAGTCCATAATTCAAAAATTATAAAATGTAGTTAGCAACAACTTGCTGGCATACCTCCCATGCCTTATTTACAATAGCCAAATGTTCTTCCCTATCTACATTGACTGTTTTGTTTTTTTCTTCTTTTGTTATAACAAGCTCAATACTTCCGGGTAAATAGAGAAATTGGTATTTTGTATTGAAACATTTACATAGTTCTTCATGTAAATGCCGAAGCATTGGGGTATCTTGACCACGCACACAAAAATTTGTCCAAAGCTCACGCGCAACTCTTGTGATAACAAAGAGTCTTCTTGCTTCTGGATCTTTGATATCTTCTTCATGGAGTATTCTTCGCGTTTGCTTATGGTACAGCATGGTGCGAGTTTCAACAAGCTGCTTTTCATATTGCTGTATACTTCCACGTATAGGATATGTAGGCATGGAGTTGAGCAAATGTTTAATATTTGTAAGCTGAACTTGTTGAAGGTTTCGTAAATTGTTGTCTATTTTAATAGACATGGCGCTTTTCCTTGGTTATAATAGTTAAACTGTTATATCGGACTATTTATTTAAAACTTTAGAAAAAAAATGATAAAAAAATAATTCTTTTTTCTGTTCTTTAACTGGCTTTTATGGTAGTATTTTTTCATACAAATATGGTATTCTTTTGGAGGAATATATGGGATTTTTTTCTGCAGTTAAAAAATTTTTTGGTTCACAAGAAGATGAATCTCCTAATATAGAGTTGCAAGAAAATACGTTAGATGCTCAATCAGAAGAAAAACTTACTGTTTTATTAAGACAAGCTGAACCAAAACTTTCTGCATGGCTTGCTATTATTTTAAATGGTGTTGAAAAAGCAGATACTCTTTTATGGGCAAGACTTGGAATTTTATTAAAATCTTTAGAAATACCTGAAAATGAAGCACAATCTTTTATAGAGGATTTTCGTTCTTGGATAAAGAAAATGGATTATTCCTATGTGGAAGATTTTCGTTCTGAATTACAATATCGCTTGGCTTTAGCTCTTGATATGGAAGATGAAGAAAGCGAAAAAGATATTTTATTTGCAAAATTGCAAACAGGTTTAGAAAAAACAAGAAATCAATTAGGTAAAGGATTAGCCACTGTATTTTCTGGGCATAGTAAAGCAAATGAAGCTTTTTTTGAAGAGCTTGAAGAATTATTTATTATGTCAGATATGGGAGCAGAATTATCTATAAAACTTGTGGAAAAACTTCGTTATCATGCAAAACAAAATAATATAGAAAATACTAAAGAATTATTGCCTTATTTGCAAAATGAAGTACGGGAATTATTTAAAACACCTCGTCGTATTAGTGCAATAAATTTACCTGAAGTTGTGCTTATGGTTGGAGTAAATGGCGTAGGTAAAACAACAACTATTGCAAAATTAGCATATAGAGCAAAAATGCAAGGTAAGAAAATTCTTATTGCAGGGGCTGATACTTTTAGAGCTGCTGCTGTGGAACAATTAGAAGAGTGGGCAAAACGTCTTGATATTGATTTTTATTCAAAAGGAAGTGGTGCAGATCCAGCTGCTGTTGCTTATGAGGCAATGGATAAGGCATTAGCTGGAAAGTATGATCTTGTTTTTATTGATACAGCAGGGCGTTTGCATAATAAAAGTAATTTAATGGACGAATTACAAAAAATAAGAAATGTACTTGCAAAAAAGCATGAAGGTGCTCCACATAGAAGTATTTTAGTTATTGATGCAACAACAGGGCAAAATGCTTTACAGCAAACAAAAGTATTTAAAGAATCTGGTGGAGTTAGTGAAGTTATTATAACAAAGCTTGATGGAACGGCAAAAGGAGGGGTAGCTATGGCTGTTGCTAGTACTTTTGAAGTACCAATTACTTTTGTAGGGCTTGGGGAAAAAATGGAAGATTTACGTCCTTTTAATCCTGATGATTTTGCAAAAGCATTACTTGGTGATACTGAAAACGAATAAGGGGAATAACGTATGCAAACAGAATTTGTTATTTCTACATTAGGGGAAATGAACTTTAATAACCCTAAAATGCAAAATTTTGTGTCAAATAAGCTTATCCCTATTTATGTGCAAGAAGAATTTGCACAAGGTGTTGAAGGGGAAAATCATTTATTATTTGAAGAGGCAGGACCTAGAGAAAAAATCTATTTTGACCCAAAAAAAACAAAAGTAGCTATTGTTACTTGTGGGGGACTTTGTCCTGGATTAAATGATGTTATTCGTTCTTTAGTTATGGAATTATGGCATGGTTATGGAATAAGAAATATTATAGGTATTCCATACGGTTTAGAAGGTTTTATAGAAAAATATGGGCATAAATTAATTGAACTTACGCCACAATTTGTTTCTGATATTTATACTTTTGGGGGGACTATATTAGGTACTTCGCGTGGACCACAAGATTTTGATGAAATAGCAAAATTTTTACATGAACAAGAAATAAATATTCTTTTTGTGCTTGGTGGTGATGGATCCATGAAAGCAGGGCAAGCTATTTCTGAAGCAGTGGCAAAACATGGGATAAAACTTTCTGTTATTGGTATTCCAAAAACTATTGATAATGATATTAATTTTGTTGAGCAATCTTTTGGTTTTGCAACAGCCGTAGACCAAGCAACAACAGCCATTGCCTGTGCTCATACAGAGGCTATTGGTATGTATAATGGTATAGGAATTGTAAAACTCATGGGACGTGAATCAGGCTTTATTGCTGCCCATGCAACATTATCTTTAAGTTTAGTTAATTTTGTGCTTGTGCCTGAAATAGACTTTTCATTGCAAGGTGAGGGAGGACTTTTACCAGCTTTAGAAAAACGTCTTGCTCATAGACATCATGCTGTTATTGTTGTGGCTGAAGGGGCGGGGCAACATTTAATGCCAAAAACAGGGCAAACAGATAGTTCAGGGAATATTGTCTTACAAGATATTGGATTATATTTACAAAAGGAAATAAAAAAATATTTTAAAGAAAAAAATATTCCTATTGGTATAAAATATATTGATCCAAGTTATATTGTGCGTGCTGTTCCGGCTAATGCTGATGATAGAGTTTATTGTGGCTTTTTAGGTCGTCATGCTGTTCATGCTGCTATGAGTGGAAAAACACATATGGTTGTTGCAAAATTACGTGGTCGTTATGTGCATTTACCCTTTGATTTAGTTACACAAAAAAGAAGAAAGCTCGATATTACATCGCATTATTGGTATTCTGTTTTAGCAACAACAGGACAAGGAAATTTAAAAGGTATGACAAAAGATTAAGGGGGGATTATGGCAAG
>SAMEA104404100__coassemble_2565_pt1 | contig 13515 bp, 11 predicted proteins | sample SAMEA104404100__metabat2_high_PE_071 | metagenome-assembled genome bin SAMEA104404100 (sample SAMEA104404100) | Balaenoptera acutorostrata
TTTTTTGACTTAATAAGAAAGGAAGTTTATGGAATTTACAGGTACACAGAAAATTGCCGTAATCTTATTAGCACTTGGCGATAAATTTGCGTCAGACGTATTTAACCGTATGACAAGAACAGAAATTACCAATATTTCTCGTGCTATTATGGAATTAGATTCTGTTTCAAAAGAAGAAGTAGAAGCTATTTTAAGAGAATTTCATATGGCTTTGGTTGACGGTTTAGATGTTGTTTCTGGTGGACAAGAAACACTAAAACAAGTTATTTCTAGTAATTTAGACCCTGAAACAGCTAAATATGTTGCTGACTCATTAAATCTTGAAACAGGTCCTATTCCTTTCCAAGAACTTGATAGAGCAAATCCAAAACTTCTTGCACAACTTTTACGTAATGAACACCCTCAAACCCTTGCTCTTATTTTAGGACATTTAAAACCAGATCAAGCATCTAGTCTTTTATTAATGCTCCCTCCCGGTGTTCGTCCAGAAATTTTAATACGTTTGGCTCGCTTAGAATCTGTTTCTGAAGAAATGATTATGGAAGTGGATAGAGTATTACAAAGCCAACTTATTGCTATGGGTAGTAAAGAAGGTAAAAAAGTTGGTGGTACACAATCTGTTGCTGAAATTCTTAACCAAGTGGATAGAGCAACTGAAGAAGAAGTTCTTGCTGAAATTGAAGAAACTTCTGCTCAAATGGCTGAAGATATCCGTAACCTTATGTTCGTATTTGAAGACTGCAAATACATTGATGATAAAGGTATTCGTGAAATTCTTAAAGAAATCAATAACGAAGATCTTACACTTTCCCTTCGTGGTGCATCAGATGAACTTAAAGATCTCTTCTTTAGAAATATGTCAGACCGTGCATCTAATATGATTCGCGAAGAAATGGAATATATGGGACCTGCAAAACTTTCTGATGTTGAAGCAGCACAACAAAGTATTGTTAAAGTTGTTCGTGAACTTGAAGGTCAAGGTAAAATTTATGTAGCACGTGGAGGTGGTGGAGATGTCTTCGTCTAATCCTGAAGCACCAAAAGTTAGCAATATTCTTTTTATGGGGCCTTTGGCTCATAGAGAACAAACTCTTGAAGCATTTCAAAAATCTAAAATGAATGCTCGTTGGAGTGAGGATGTTGAAAACGAGTATTTAGAAAATGTAAAACAACGTGCAACAGAAAAAGTACGTGCTCTTTTACTGCAAGCAAAACGTAGAAGTGATGAAATCATACGTGAAGCAGAAGAAAAAGCAGAACAAATTAATGCTGAAGCAAAGCAAGAAGCAGATCAAATTTTAGAAGCTGCAAATTTAAAATTTTCAGAAGCTGAAAATCGTTTTCAAAATATCTTCAATGAGGCAATGGATAAAGCTCAAGAAGATGTAAAACAAATTATTACTAGAAATCAACAAGATTTAGGTGAAAGTACAGCTATTGTTCTTCTTTCTATCCATGAACAACTTACAAAATTTTATGATGCATGGAAAGAAGATTTAAAACAACTAACTATTGAAGCAATTCAAGTTGGAACTAGCTGGATTTTAACCACAGAAAAAAAAGAAATTTTGCGTCAAATGCTTGATGAAAGTGTACATAAGCTTATCGAAAGAAAAAACTTTACTGTACGCGTTAATCCTGAAGATGCAAGTCTTGTTACACAAGTCCTTGAAAATTCAAGAAATCAATCTTGGCGAGTAGAAGCTAGCAATGACCTTGAACCTGGTAGTCTTGAACTTGAAAGTGATAATGTTTTTATAAAAAATTCTAGTTATGAACGTCAAAAATTTGTCCATGAAATTTTAGAGAACTTAGTATTGCCTAAAACTAATGATGATGTTGTACTCAATCAAGAAGTAACAGATACTGTTATGAAAGAAATGAGTACTAATCCATTATTAGCACAAAGTTATAATACAGAAGACGATCAAGAAGTAATAGAAGAACCTACTCAACCCCAAGAAGAAATACAAAATAATGCTGAAATGGCATTGCCTGAAGTAGTACCACAAGAAACAGAGCCTCAAGCTGATATGGTTGAAGAAAATACAGCTTCTTTTGCCAATGAAGAAGAAAATTCTACTACTTCTCTTGAACCTGTTGAATCTCCTATTAATGAAAATATAGAAGATGAAACAGAAAAAAATATGGATCATGATGAATTTCTTGCTGAACAATTTGTAAAGCAAAAAAATGCTGAATATCAAAAGCCTGTTATTAATGCTCATTTAGGACAGCCTGTTCGTGAAACACCTCGTGTTCCTTTGCCTGAACAAGCTCATGAAGAAGCACAAGATATGGTTGAAGAATTTTTAGGCGAATTAGAAGATAAAAAAAATCACTTACCTACCAGTGTTGCCGATGATCTTTTAGCTGAAATGGGCTTTGATGAAAAACAATAAGAATTAGGAATACATAGGAATAACAAATGCCATTTGATCCCAAAACCTGTATACGTCTTTTAAAAGATAGTAATCCTATTCAAAGCTTTGGTAAAGTTACAAAAGTAGTTGGTCTTATTGTAGAAGCAACTGGTCTTAAAGTAAGTCTTGGTGATGTTTGCCATATTATTCCTGATAATAAAAATGAAAGTCCCATTGCTGCAGAAGTGGTTGGCTTTAGAGATCATACTCTTTTATTTATGCCTTATGGTGAAATGAGAGGAATACGTCCAGGAAGTCTTATCCAAAACTCCAATTTACCACCACTTTTTCCTGCTTCTTCTGAATTATTAGGAAGAACACTTGATGCTTTTGGAACTCCTTTAGATAAAGGAGCACCTATTAATCCTGAAACAATGATTCCTATTTATGCTGCTCCACCAGCTCCCCTTGAAAGACCAAGAATTGATGAAACTCTTGATGTTGGTGTACGCTGTATAAATTCTCTTATTACAATGGGTAAAGGGCAACGTGTAGGCATTATGGCTGGTTCTGGGGTTGGTAAATCAACTCTTATGGGTATGATGGCACGTTATACAGAAGCAGATGTTATTGTAATGGGACTTATTGGGGAACGTGGTCGTGAAGTTTTAGAATTTATGGAACGAGATCTTGGACCTGAAGGTATGGCTCGTTCTTGCATTATTGTTGCAACTTCTGATACTCCCGCTTTAGTTCGTATGAGAGCTGCCTATGCTGCTACTGCAGTTGCAGAATATTTTAGAGATCAAGGTAAAAACGTTTTATTAATGATGGACTCAGTAACACGTTTTGCAATGGCATCTCGTGAAATTGGACTTGCAACAGGCGAACCTCCTACCACAAAAGGATATACTCCTTCTGTTTTTGCACAATTACCTCGTTTATTAGAAAGAGCTGGACGTTCTGAAAAAGGTACAATTACAGGGATTTATACAGTTCTTGTTGATGGTGATGATTTTAATGAACCTATTGCAGATGCTGTGCGTTCTATTTTAGATGGACACATTGTTTTAACAAGACAACTTGCAGACCGTGGGCATTTCCCTGCTATTGATGTATTAAAATCTATTAGCCGTTTACGTAATGATATTGTAGACAAAGAAATTGTAAAAGCAGGAAGAACAGTAACAACTCTTTTATCCACATATAATACATCAGAAGATATGATTAATATTGGTGCATATAGTCAAGGATCAAATGCTGAAATTGATGCTGCTATTGCTTTTAATAAACCTATTAATGATTTTCTCATTCAAGGTATTACAGAACCTGAAAATATTACAGACTCCTGTAATAAATTAATCCAATTAGCAACAAAAGCAGAACAATCTATGCACACACAACGACAGGGTATTGAATTACCACAACAATAAAATTTTGCCGTCTTTTAAGAAAAGAGCTTTTCATAATCTCCACTTGACAGACGGCTTTTTCATGCCTAATTCTTTATTATTATGTTGTTAAAGGAGCATTTTATGTCTAAAAAACAAATGCAAGAAGATATGCAAAACCTCAATGAAGAAATGATCTCTGAAGATATTGAAAATAATGAACAAACAGCTTTAAACCCTGAAGATTGCAAAGCTCTTATTTGCCCTAGCTGTACTATACATAAAGATGCTGAAGAAATTCGTATTCGTGCAATTGCAGAAATGGAAAACTTTAAAAAACGTTTACAAAAAGAAAAAGATGAACAAATGGCTTATGCTGCTGAATCTGTTCTTTCTGATCTTTTACCTACCCTTGATAATCTTGACCTTGCTATTCAATATGGTAGCAAAGATGAAGCTTGCAAAGATACTATCATGGGAGTTGAAATGACTAAAAAACTCCTTCTTGATGCCATAAAAAAACATGGGTTAGAACCTGTTGGTGCTCTTGGTGAACCATTTAATCCAGAATACCATGAAGCTATTGCTCAAGAAGACCATGACACCATTCCAGCAGGCCATATTGTAAACGTAATGCAAAAAGGATACGTGTTAAAAGGACGTTTACTCCGTTCTGCAAAAGTATCTGTTTGCAAAACACAAAGTACTTCTAGAAATATTGATACAAAGATTTAATACAACAATTTAAAAGGATTATTAATGCCATCTTTTCATTGCATAACATACGGCTGTCAAATGAATGTAAATGACAGTGCATGGGTTGCTCGTACCTTAGTTCGCATGGGTTGGACAGAATGTGAAATGGAACAAGCTGATTTTATTTTTATTAACACTTGCTCTGTTCGTGAAAAACCACAACATAAAGTATTAAGTATGCTTGGTATTATTCGAGATGTAAATCCAAATGCTAGTGTTGCTGTTGCTGGTTGTGTTGCTCAACAAATGGGTGAAAAATTATGGGAAAAAAACGCTCATGTTCGCTTAGTGCTTGGTAGTGATGGTATTGCTCATGCTCCAGAAGCATTTGAAAGAATTGCAAAAAATCCAAAATTACGTTTATCGTATCTTAAATTTACAAAAGAATTTCCTGATAGAAAACCTGAACTTGAATTTTTTAAAAATGTTCAATCACTTCCTATTGGAACATTAGAACAAAATACTAAAGGAAATGATACCCGTGCTTTTGTAAATATTATGCAAGGTTGTAATAATTTTTGTGCCTATTGCATAGTGCCTTATACTCGAGGTAGACAAAAATCACGTTCCATAAAATCCATTCTTGAAGAGTGTCAAGAATGGTTAGATCGTGGTATTTGTGATTTAACCCTTTTAGGACAAAATGTTAATGCTTATGGTAAAGATAATGCAGGAGATGCTCCTCATTTTACAGAATTATTATACGAAGTTGCAAAATTATCAGGTTTAAAACGCTTACATATAGTAACACCACACCCAAGAGATTTTTGTGATGCAACCATAAATGCTTATAAAGAATTATCTGTTCTTGCTCCTCGCATACATTTACCTTTACAAGCTGGCTCTAACGCTGTTCTTGAAAAAATGGGTAGAGGTTACACAAATAAAGACTTTATGCTTCTTGTGGATAAATTACGCAATGCTCGTCCTGATTTAGCACTATCCACAGATTTAATTGTAGGTTTTCCCGGTGAAACAGAAGAAGATTTTCAAGAAACCTTACGCATAATGAAAGAAGCAAACTTTATTTCTTCCTTTTCTTTTGTTTACTCCGATAGACCAGGAACAAAAGCCTCTAAAATGACAGATAAAATAAGCCAACAAGTTGGACTAGATAGATTAAACAGACTTATGGCTTTACAAAATGAACTTGGTGAAGCTTGGTTAAAATCAAGAGTTGGCGTTAAAACAGAAGTCTTATTGGAAGCACTAAGTGCAAGACCAAAATACTCTGAAATAACAGATCACAATCTTGCAATTGATGAAGTCAAAACCCTAAGTCAACAAAACAATTCAGAATTAGAACATACAAGTTGGCAAGGACATGACACATGGGGAAATACTGTTAACCTCATTTTACCTAATGCATTACAATACAAAGCTGGTGATATTGTTCCAGTAAAAATTGTTACAGCAAAAAAACATTCCCTTTTAGGTGAATTGGATAAATAATATATGAATGAAAAAGCCATTGATTTACTTTTAGATTCCATTTTTTTTGAACATTGGGCAAGATATTTTTGTTTTCAAGAAATTGAAAATAGTGATGATGCAAAAATTGTTATTCCAGAAATTTTATGGGAAGAAACCAAAGCACAAGTACCTCATCTTTATCCTTTAATGCAAGAATTACAAAATTCTCTCATTTGTCTTGATGATGTACGGTCTCGTTTATTTTCCTTTGTAGCTAAACAACTTAATCTAAATGAAAATGAATTCGCTGAAACAATTGAAAAAATAAGCGTTAACAGCAATTTTAATCGTAAACTCAATGTTTTTTATGGTTTTGTCCAAGAACAAGCAGATAAAGATGCAGAATTTGAAGATAACTTATCAGACGAAGAATATAAAAAATATCGTGAAGAACTTACTATTCCTTTATTTTTAACATGGATTGAAAGCTTTTATACATGGGCTAAAGATAATAATTATTCTCTCTAATATTTTTATTTTATATTATTTTTGTTTTTTCTTGAGAGAAGAACTTTTGAAAAAGTTCCCCTCTCAAACTCTCCCCTCAAAACTTTTTAATCCAAAATCTCTTTTGCGAGCAAAAGAGATTTTTTCATCGTGATATAACACATCATAATACAATATTTTTTCAAATTACTTATTAAAGTAAGAAAGGATAAAGAATTTTCTTTATCCCTTTTTTATTAACTACTTGTATAAATATTAATTTATATTATTTTGAATTTTCAGAAGAATTAGATTGTCCATTATTATTTCTTACATCATTTTTTGCACCATAAACTTTATATCCAAAAACTGCTGTTGTATCTTTTTTCTCTTCTTGAGACAATTTATTATATTTTTCTTGTTGCATAACAGTTAATTCTGCATAACTTCTATCTTCTCTTGCTTGCGCAAAAGAGTTAATACCTAAGACCATTGCCATAATTGCTAATGAAAACATAATTTGTTTTTTCATTTAATAACCTCATATTATTTAGTTTCATTTACTATATAGCAATGTCTGTGCCAAAATAATAACTATTTATAATTATTATTAAAATTATTATTTTCCTATTTTTTTACACATTTTATGTAACATATTGTAACACTCTAGATACAATTTTACACATTATTTTAATTTTCTTTCAACAAACTTTATTAATCTATTTTTTTTTAATTCTTTTATATAGATAATTCTTTGTTCAATTATAAATAAAAAATAATACATAAAAAAAGCCATTTGTAAAACAAACGGCTATTCAAAATTATTATATTGATTAATGTATTATTTTTGTTCTTGAGCTTTTACTTCATTCCAAAGTTCATCTTTATCATCAAGGCTTAATGCATTAAAATCTAAACCTCTATCTTTGGCAAGTTTTTCCATTGCAGCAAAGCGTTGCATAAAACGATTACAAGTCATATCAACAGCAATATTTGCTTTTACGCCTAAACGTCTCCCCATTTCAGTTAGGCTAAAAATCATATCACCTAATTCATGTTCTATTTGTTTTTGATCACCACTTGCTTTTGCATCTAACAATTCAAGCCATTCTGCTTCTACTTGTCTTTCAACATCTTCATCATCGTCCCATGTAAAACCAGCTTTTTCAGCTTTAGCATGGATTCTATATGCTCTAGTTAAGGCAGGTAAAGCTTGTGGAATTGAGGCAAAAGCACCTGTATTTTCGCCTTTTTCTGCTTTCTCTTGATTTTTAATTTTTTCCCAGGTTTCATGTAATGCTTCTTTACTTGTATCATATGTTTCAGCATCATTAAAAACATGTGGATGTCGGCGTTTCATTTTTTCAACACTTTTTGTTAATGCATCTGCAAAATCAAACTGCCCTTTTTGTGCATATTTTTTTGCAATTAGCATTACACCAAAAATCAAATCACCCATTTCCTCGCAAGCTTCACGAGAATTATCTTTTCTAATAGCATCTACAAACTCAAACATTTCTTCAATAGTATATTCTGATAAACTTGTAGGAGTTTGTTCTTTATCCCATGGACAACCTTTTTCATCATCTAATATAGCTTCAATAACACCATTCATAGCAATAATGGCTTTTTGTAATTTTTCTAATTCCATATTTGCACCTGTACTTTTTCATAATTTCCTAATATAAAATCAACTAATTCACGCATAAAATCTAATAAATAAGGAATGGTATATGATCCATTTACTAAATTATCATCTTTTAAAAACCATGAAGCTAAAAATGCAATAATACCAACTAAAAATAAACCTTTTACAAGTCCAAAAAGAGCACCAAGTAATTTATTTATCCAACCAGTAAAAGTTATATTCATAACTTTATTTAAAATACGAGCAAGAATAGCTACGACCAAAAATGTACCAACAACAATTATAACTATGGCAGCAGGATAATTAAATGAACTAGAAACATAACCACTTATATAATCAGAAACATTATGCCCATAATTACGCAAAATAAACACACTAAGAATAATTGCAACTATTCCTGAAATTTCTTCAAAAAAACCACAATATGCACCTTTTATAAAAAAGAATGCAAGCACAACTATTACAAAAACATCAAAATAATTTAAAACCATTGCTTTACCCTTGTATTAGCATGAATAAAAAAAGGAACATTCCTGTTCCTTTTTTTATATTTATTGATTATTTATCGCTTTTGGCGATGCCATCATATAAATTTCGTGTGGATCTAGGATAAGAACAACACTACCATCACCCATGATACTAGCACCTGATAATCCTTGAATATTATTCAAATACATACCAAGAGGTTTAATAACAATTTCTTGTCGGTCAAGAAGTTGGTTTACAACAAGACCTATTCTTCTATCATTATCTTGTAAAATAACAATTGAAATAATATCGTTATTCATGGTTTCTGGCAAGTCTAAAAGTTCACCTAAATCTACAATACCAAGAACTTCACCTCTAAGCGTTACAGCTTTTCTACCATTAATACTTGTAAGTAAACTACTTTCAAGTTTAGTAGTTGTAGCTACAACATCAAGAGGAATAGCATACATTTGTTCTCCCATTTTAATCATAAGAGCTTCAATAATTGCTAATGTTAATGGTAATGTTAATGTAAATCTAGTTCCTTGTCCTACTGCCGTATTAATTGCAATATTACCTTTTAAGTTTTTGATATTTGTACGAACAACGTCCATACCAACACCACGACCTGAAATATCTGTAATAACTTCAGCAGAAGAAAAACCAGGAGCAAAAATAAGTTCAGTTGCTTCTCTATCTGTAAGCATTTTTGCTTCTTCAGGAGTAATAATACCTTTCCCTATTGCAACTTCACGCATTTTATCAGGATTAATACCCTTACCATCATCTTCAATTTCAATAACAACAGAGTTACCTTTATGATATGCACGAAGAACAACTTTACCTGCTTCAGGTTTACCTGCTGCAAGACGAGTTTCAGCATCTTCAATACCGTGGTCAATACTATTACGTATTAAGTGCATCAATGGGTCGTTGATTGCTTCAATAATACTTTTATCAAGTTCTGTTTCTTCCCCTTCAAAAATAAGCTCAATTTCTTTATTCACTTTTCTTGATAAATCTCGAACTAAACGAGGAAAACGTGAAAATACAGAAGATACAGGAAGCATTCTCACTTTCATAAGTGTATCTTGTAAATCATCAGAAACACGACTCATTGCATAGGTTGTTTCTGATAAATCTTGAGCTACACTTGCAATATCAATATCAGAAGAATTTGATTCCAAATTCTTTGCAATCATTGCGTATCTATTACGGTTAATTAAAAGCTCTCCGATAAGGTTCATCAAATGGTCAAGCTTTTCATAATCAACACGAATACTTGCTGTTGATACTTTTTCTTTTCCATGAGGAGCTGCTTTTGCTGGAGCTGCAACAGCCTTATTTGCTTCAGCATTTTCTTGTGTTGGAGCTTTAGGAGCAGCTGGACTTGCTTCTTTTGCTACTGGAGCAGGAGCAGGTTTTGTTTCCTTTGGAGCTGGTGCAGCAGGAGCGGGAGCAGAAACAGGTTTTGGAGCTTCAACTTGAGGCTCTTGAACTACTTTAGCAGGTTCTTGAACTTCTTGTTTAGGAGCTTCTGCAACAGGAGCTGCTTGTTGAACTGGAGCTTCTGCAACTTGATTATTTGCTTCACTTTCAGTAGAAGCTTTAATTTTATCAGCAAGTTCAGGGTGTTTTGCAATTAAATCTTGTTCAATAGCAGAATTAGCCATATCAACGATAATTTCTACTTCTTGTTCCAAAAGTGAAATTAAACAATCAAAACCAACATCACTATTTCTACCTTGATTTACAATACCTGCTGTTCTTTCAGCATACTCTTTTACTTCTGCAAAGCCCATAAAGCTTGCTGAATTTTGAATAGCTGTAAGAGCTCTAAAAATAGCATCTTGCTGAGCTTTTAAACTAGGGTCTTTTTCTAATTCTTTTAATGCATAATCAATAACAGCATATTGTTGTTTTACTGTTGATTGGAATAAAACTAAATCATCATCACCATCTAATAAACCTGCTCCAATAGAGCTTAAAGGAATATCTTTTATATTTGAAACAAGAGTTTCATGGTTTGCTGACATTGCAGGTTCTTCAGTTACTGATGCTTCCCCTTTTTCTTCAATATAAATAGATGGGGGTAAACTTGGTTCATTACCTGCAACAGCATCTTGTAATTGGGCTAAAAGCTCTGATGTATCAAAAATATCTGCATTTCCTGCTTGTGTATTAATATTACGAATTAATGCTTCCATAACATCAACAACAACAAGAAGTAAGTCAGTAAGATTATTAGTTATTTCCAATTCACCTTGACGAGCTTTATTCAATAATGTTTCAGCTTCATGGGTTAATGCATTTAAAGCATGATACCCAACTAAACCACTATTTCCTTTTAAGTTATGGAAATTTCTAAATAAAGTATTTACTAATTCACTTGTATCTTTATTTTCATTTGAAGCTTTTTCAAGTTCAATAAGTCCTTCATTTAATAAAGAAGTATTTTCAATAGCCTCATCAATAAAATCTTTTAAATGATCTTCACCAAAAGCACTTAATGTTTCTGGACCTGGTTTTGCTAATGTAGCAATCCATTCAGAAGTTGGCATCATACGCCTTTTTACAGTATCTGCTTTTTTTACATTTTGTTGAGGTGCATTAACAACTTCTTCTTGAACAACTTGAGCTTCCTCAACTTGTGGGGTAGCCTCTTCTAGTGCTGGTTCAGGCTCTGCAACCTCTGTTGCAACTGCTGGAGCTGATCCTCCACCATTTAATGCTTCTTCCATACTTGTAAAACGTTCACCTGCCATAATACGGTCAAGCAAATCAACAAGATGATCAATAGGTGTATCACCTTCACTATTTGTTTCTTCAAGACTATTGAGCATAGCATTAAAAGCATCAGTTGCAGCAAGAATAACGTCCATAATAACAGAATCAACTGTCATTGTGCCTTTTCTAAGCTCATCAAGTACGTTTTCAGCTCTATGTGCTAGCTTATTAATACGAGTTAAACCCAAGAACCCTGATGCACCTTTTAAAGAGTGCATAGGACGGAAAATATCATTTAATAAAACCAAGTTCTCAGGAGATTTTTCAAGCTCTAACAAGTTAGGCTCAATGGTCTCTAGATGTTCACGAGATTCTATAATAAAATCAGAAACAAGTTCTGGGTCTAAATAATCTTGACTCATACAACCACCTTATAGGAAAAAGTCAACTATCCTAATAACATTTTAATATTTCTAACCATTCTTTCTGGTTGTGCTGGTTTTACCATATAAAGATTAGCACCCAAACTAATGCCTCTTTGAATATCATCTTCACCACCTTCTGTGGATAAAATAATAATTGGAATATCTTTATATGCATCTTGTTCACGCACTGCTGCAATAAATGAAAAACCATCCATTCTTGGCATATTGATGTCAGTCAAAATAAGATCTATTTCAGGAGTACAATAAAGTTTTTCTAATCCATCAATACCGTTTTCTGCGGTTTCTACCTTCATTCCTTCAGCTTTTAAAATAAAGGCAACAAGATTTCTAATAGTTTTTGAGTCATCAACAACCAAAATAGTTTTATTACTCATACAGTACCTACGCTTCTGTAAGATTGTTTTCTTTAATCTTTAGAGCATACTTAATTTTACTTAAATAACTTTACGGCAACCCATAAAATATCTTTAGTCTTATCAAAAAGATTAAGCAAGTTTAATCTAGCATGCAATAAAATAAATTATTTTTGTTTACAATATATAATAGCTCCAGGATGATGCTCTGGTTTAAATGTTCTACTAATATTATGTAAGGATTCAGAATGACCAATAAGAAGATAGCCACCTGGTAATAAATTATCATAAAAAGCATTAATAACATGTTTTTTCATTGCATCATCAAAATAAATAATAACGTTACGACAAAAAACAACATGTGATTTTTCTACTTTTGCTAATTGATCAGCACGTGCTAAGTTAATTTGTCCAAACTGTACTAAACGTTGTGCAGCAGGTATAATTTTATAATGTTTACCTTCTTTTACAAAATATTTTTCTATAATTTCTGGAGGTGTTGTTCTAAGTGCATATTCAGAATATACACCACGTCTTGCTATTGCTAACATTGCAGGAGATAAATCGTTTGCAGTAATTTTTATCTTCCAATCATTAATTTCACCTTTAAGTAAATCAAGAAGAATAATAGCAATAGTATATGGTTCTTCACCACTAGAACAACCTGCAGACCAAATATTTATACGTTTATCACCTTTGGCTCTTTGTTCTGCAATAATCTTAGCAAGAACTTTATCACGGAAAATATCAAGCTGAATATTATTACGGAAAAAGCTTGTTTCATTTGTTGTCATATTAATAAACAACTCATTTAATTCCGCTGTCTTATTTTTATCATATCGCAAATAATTATGATATTCACTGAAATTATGCAATCCAAGTTCACGTAAACGAGAACTTAAACGGTTTTCCATAAGGTATTTTCTGTTTTCACCAACAAAAATACCACATTGTTCATAAAGAAAATCACGTAAAATGATAAATTCTTCATTAGAAATTTTAATATCAGCTGAACCAATTTCAGACCCACCAGCTGCACGGCGAGCCAATGGAGGACGTGATGCTTGAGCATTATTAGCTAATAAGCCATTATTATTTGTTGTTCTATTTGCAAATAAAGATTTAGCTGGTTCACGTTCTGTCTGACTTGTAACAGTGGAACGAAACAATTGTGTAGCACTTGTTCTTTGTGGTGCTTGTGTTTGTGAAATTGTTGCTCCAGTTGTTGTAAGACGACTAGTTGTTGGACTAAGAGTTCTTTTTTCTGCTTTTACTTCATTTTCAATTTCAGCATTAATTTTTTCTAAAATTGCTATCTTCTCTTCTAATGTAAGTTTACTCAAATCAAAAGGAATTGTAACATTACTTTTACGAAGTAAACTTGAAATTTGAGAAGACTGTGAAGATGTTGCTTGCGTTTGTGGACGAGCAAAAGTCGTTGGTTTATCAACAGGCTTTGTCAAA
>SAMEA104404100__coassemble_2629_pt1 | contig 13243 bp, 13 predicted proteins | sample SAMEA104404100__metabat2_high_PE_071 | metagenome-assembled genome bin SAMEA104404100 (sample SAMEA104404100) | Balaenoptera acutorostrata
ATAAAAAAAGACCAAACATCTTTTGCTTTTCCTGTTTCTATTTTTTTTACAATATCAAATAAACCTAATTCTGGGGTATAGTTTGTAAGTTGTGCCACAACATTTATATTAATTTCTCCATTTTCAGAAAAAAGATATAATTGTGCTAACACGTTATTAATACTATTATAATCAGGACTAAGTGTATTTTGTAAAATATGAATTATATCATTTGATAATGATAAATTATATTTTGTTTTAGCTTCTTTTAAAAGTATTTGAGCAAAATTTTTTTCTGTAATACCAATAGATTCAAAAATCCATTCTTTCTTTTTTGCAAATTCAAAACATTTTTGTTTTTGGATTAAAGCAGGAAGTTTTAATTTTCCTTTATCTAAAGCATTATTAATAAAAAATACAGGAAAAACATCTTCACGAGGTTTACCTAATGCTAAAGAAAGTCTTTTCCACATTTCAGCATTAAGTTCATGTATCTCCCGTACAAAAAAAATCTTTTTTTTAATTTCAAAACTTACTTCATCTAATGCAACAAAAAATTTATTTGATACTAAATCATCAACCCAAAAAGTATGGCGTTCGGCTTTTATCCATTCATCACCAAAGGAAGAAATATATTCTTCCATATATTCTTTAGCCAGTTGAACATCAGGGCAATGACAAAAATAAAAGCCTGCTATTTTTTCCATACTAATTAAAAATTATTTTCCATTGCATTAAAAATATCATAAATAAGTTCAGATAAGTTTTCTCTTACAGCACTTTCTTCATTCATATTATCAAAATATTCACTAGCAGATAAAACTCCAGAACGCCAAACTTCATTTGTTACAGAATTTCTAACCGTTACTTCCATTTCAATATAAATGGTACTTAATAATGTTCTATCTGTTTCATCATTTAAAAATGAACGAGATTCAAAACGAGGCATAATAACTTCAATTGTATAATCTGCCTTATCTTTATTTTCCCATTTTGCTAATCTACGCATATTCATTTCAGTATGAAATAAATTCGTAACATAATAATTAACCCAAGGATATAAAGAAGGGTCTTCAATTTTGGTAATGGCAACAGTTTTGCTGCCATCACCCAAAACAGAATCCGTATTCTTTGTTGTTAATCCTTGTACTTTATATCCACAAGCACTTGTAAATAATAAAGCACTCAAAAAAAAGAAACGTAAAAACTTTTTCATATTAATTTGCTACAATGTTAACAAGTTTACCAGGAATTACAATTACTTTTCTAAGAGTTAATCCCTCAAGGTGTTTTTGAATATTTGGTTCATTGATAGCTAATTTTTCAAGATCTTCTTTTGTAATAGAACTTGCAACATCAATTTTTCCACGTAATTTACCATTTATTTGAATAACAATGGTAAGTACATCTTTTTCAAGAGCTTCTTCTTTATATGTTGGCCAAGATACAGCTCCAACTAAGTTAGTATGTCCTAAATCTTGCCAAAACTCTTCACAAATATGAGGTGTAATAGGAGAAAGTAATGCAATAATTGTAGCCATTGCAGAAGATAAAATAGCTTTACCATTTTCAGTTTGGCTAAGAGTATCTTTTACTGCAAAAGTATCATTAACAAGTTCCATAATAGCAGCAATAGCAGTATTAAATTGATATCTATTACCAATATCTTCACTTACTTTTTTAACTGTACTATGTTCTCTAAGACGTAAATTTTTAGCATCAGCAGTATCAGCTTGTTCTTTTGTGGAAGAACAAGGATCCATAGCAAAAATATATGGACGTAACTCTTGGAATAAACGCCAAACTCTTTGCAAGAAACGAGCAGATCCTTCAATACCAGCATCACTCCAATCAAAATCTCTTTCAGGAGGTGCTGCAAAAAGACAAAATAAACGAACAGTATCAGCACCATATTTACTAATCATTTCTGTTGGATCTACAACATTACCTTTTGACTTAGACATTTTTATTCCATCTTTTAAAACCATGCCTTGTGTCAAAAGATTTGCAAAAGGTTCATTAATTTCAGGAACAACATATCCTAAATCACGTAAAACTTTTGTAAAGAAACGAGCATATAAAAGGTGCAAGATAGCGTGTTCTACCCCACCAATATATTGGTCAACAGGTAACCAATAGGATAATGCTTCTTTAGAAAATGGCATTTCATCATTTCTTGCATCAGTATAACGAGCAAAATACCAAGAAGATTCTACAAAAGTATCCATTGTATCTGTTTCACGTTTTGCAGGTTTTCCACATTTTGGACAAACAGTATTTACAAAACTTTCACAAGTTGGAAGTGGTGAACGTCCATCTTCATGAGTTTTTACATCAAGAGGAAGTAAAACAGGTAAATCTTCTTTTTTTACTGGTTGCATTCCACAATCATCACAGTAAACAACAGGAATTGGTGATCCCCAATATCTTTGACGTGAAATATTCCAATCTCTTAAACGGAAGTTAACTGTTTTTTTACCAAAACCATTTTTTTCTAATGCTGCGATGATTTTTTCTTTACCTTCTTCATTTGGTGTACCAGAAAACTCACCAGAATTAATCATAATTCCAGGCTCTGTATAAGCACATTCTAAGGTATTGACATCTAATTCTTTACCATCAGGTGAAATTACAGCCTTCATTGAAATTGCATATTTTTTAGCAAAATCAAAATCTCTTTGATCATGGGCAGGAACAGCCATAACAGCACCTGTTCCATATTCAGCTAAAACAAAGTTTCCTATCCATACAGGTACTTTATCACCAGTAAATGGATTAATAGCATAACTTCCTGTAAACATTCCCTCTTTTTCTAATGTTTCAGATTGACGTGCTATTCTATCCATATTACGTGTTTTTTCAATAAAAGCACGTAATTCAGATTCATTAGTAGCACCTTTAATAAGTTCATTAACAAGAGCATGCTCAGGTGCTAAGGTCATAAATGTTACACCAAAAATAGTATCAGGACGAGTTGTAAAGATTTTTATTTCCTTATCACTATTTTCAAGTTTAAAAATAGCTTCAGCCCCAATAGATTTTCCTATCCAATTATGTTGCATGGATAAAACACGATCAGGCCAACCACCTTCAAGCTTTTTTAAATCAGCTATAAGCTCATCAGCATAATCAGTAATTTTCAAAAACCATTGTGTTAATTCTTTTTGCTCTACTAACGTACTACAACGCCAACATTTACCATCTTCAACTTGTTCATTCGCTAAAACAGTATGACAATTTGGACACCAGTTTTGAGGAGCTTTTTTACGATAAACAATACCTTTTTCAAGCCATTTTAAGAAAAATTCTTGTTCCCATTTATAATATTTAGGGTGACAAGTAGCAACTTCTCTACGCCAATCATAAGAATATCCAAGTCGTTTCAATTGCTTACGCATATTATCAATATTTGAATATGTCCAAGCACCTGGATGAATATTATGTTTTATAGCTGCATTTTCAGCAGGTAAACCAAAGGCATCCCAACCCATTGGATGCATTACATTATAGCCTTGCATACGGCGAAAACGAGCAACAACGTCCCCAATAGAATAGTTGCGAACGTGTCCCATGTGAATATTTCCAGAAGGATATGGAAACATTTCTAGAACATAGTATTTTGGACGTGATGTATCAATTTCACAATCAAAGGAATGATTTTCAGACCAAAATTGTTGCCATTTTAATTCAATAGATTCTGCATCATAACGACTTGGCAATGCCATATTATACCTCAAAAATTATTTAGATTCGTTTGCTTTAGAATAAGCGTCCAAAATACCATTAATAAAAGCTTGTGAACGTTCTTCACCAAATTGTTTATTAAGCTCAAGAGCTTCATTCATAGCCACTTTATATGGCACATCATCGCGATAAATTATCTCAAATAATGCTAAACGAAGAAGGCAAAGTTCAACTCTTCCCACTCTATCAAGACGCCATTTTTTGGAATATTGTTGAATAATATCATCAAGTTGTTGTGAATGTTTCCATACCCCAACAATTAAATCCCACGTAAAACCTTCTGTGAAATTTGGTTCTCCACCTTCTTGAGTAGGAAACACACGATAACGCTTTTCAAGATTTTCAATGGAATTTACTTCACTAAATTCTAAACCATATAAAAATTGAAATGCTTTCATTCTTGATAAGCGACGTGGTACACTTTTATTATTTTGCATAGTTTACCCTATATTTGTTTCAAAACTTGCAACGTTTCAAGTAAAGCTGATGCAGCTTCAACACCTTTATTGCCAGCTTTACTACCAGAACGTTCAATAGCTTGTTCCATATTATCTGTGGTTAATAAACCAAAGCCAACAGGAATATTATATTCTAAAGAAACATGAGCAAGCCCTTTAGTTGTTTCAGATGCAACAAAATCAAAATGAGGCGTTGCACCACGAATAACAGCTCCAAGAGCAACAATTCCATCATACTTGCCACTATCAGCAACTTTTTTTGCAACAATTGGCATTTCAAAAGCACCGGGAATTCGGATAATAGTTAAATCCTCTTTATTAGCTCCATGACGAACTAAATAATCAACAGCTCCACCAATAAGAGAATTTACCATAAAATCATTAAAACGAGAAGCAATAATAGCAATTTTATAACCTTTTGCTTCCATCATACCTTCAATGGTTTTAATATGATACATCTATAACTCCTTCGCTTAAAAATCACCATAATTACCGTGAATATGACGGCAACTATTACCAAATAAATGCCCAAGCTTTTCTTTTTTGGTATTTAAATATTTTTCATTAAATATACAAGGTTTTTGCTCTAAAGGTACACGTTCTGTAACTTCTAAGCCATAACCTTCTAAGCCTATAATCTTTTTTGGATTATTAGTCAAAATTCTTAATTTTGAAATTCCAAGATCAACAAGCATTTGTGCTCCAAGCCCATAATCTCTTAAATCAGCTTTAAAACCAAGTTTATTATTTGCTTCAACAGTATCATACCCTTGATCTTGTAATGCATAAGCTTTTATTTTATTTGCAAGCCCAATACCACGACCTTCTTGTCGCATATAAAGAATAACACCACGTCCTTCTTTTTCAATTTGTGCCATAGCAGTATGGAGTTGTCCCCCACAATCACAACGCATGGACGCAAAAACATCACCAGTTAAACATTCACTATGAACACGTGTAAGCACTGGCTCATCAGTAGTAACATCACCTTTTACAAGAGCAACGTGGGTATGATTATCAAGACTATTTTCATAAGCAATAATTTTAAAATCACCAAATGCTGTTGGCATATTTGCTTCTGCTACTCTTTTAATTGCAACTTGACCTTTTTTTAAACGATATTGGATAATATCTTTTACTGTTGCAATTTTAATATTATGTTCTTTTGCAAATTTTTCTAAATCACCCATGCGAGACATTGTACCATCATCATTCATAATCTCACAAATAACAGCAGCAGGACGAAGTCCAGAAAGTTTTGCTAAATCAACACTTCCTTCTGTTTGTCCAGCACGCATTAAAACGCCACCAGGGTGAGCTCTTAAAGGAAAAATATGTCCAGGTGTTACAATATCACGAGCTGTACTATTTTCATTTACAGCTGTTAAAATTGTATGTGCTCTATCTTGTGCTGAAATTCCAGTAGTTACCCCTTCTCTTGCTTCAATAGATACTGTAAAATTAGTTCCAAACTTTGAACCATTTCTTTGCGTCATAAGAGGTAATTCAAGTTTATCTGCAAGTTCATTTTCCATTGGAAGACAAATAAGACCACGTCCATATTTTGCCATAAAATTAATTGCTTCAGGGGTTACAAATTCAGCAGCAATGGTTAAATCCCCTTCATTTTCTCTATCTTCATCATCAGCAAGGATAATCATTTTTCCTTGTTTGAAATCTTCAATTGCTTCATCAATACTACAAATAGCCATAATATATCTCTTATATAAAAAAGCCGTTTTCACGAAGAAAATTTTCGTCAATTTTGCTTTTTTGTGTTTTATTTTCTTCAATAAATTGTGAACGAAGTATATATTTTCCAATCATATCCGTTTCAATATTTATTTTTTGTCCAATATTCCATTTTGCAATGGAAGTTACCTTCCATGTTTCAGGAATAACATTTACCGTTAAATAATCAATACCGCAAGCATTTACCGTTAAACTTATACCATCAAGAGCAACAGAGCCTTTTGGAATAATATATTTTGCAAATTCTTTATCAAATTGAATAGTTATGATTTTTGAATTTCCATTATTTTCAAGGGAAACCACTGTTCCTAATGTATCTACATGTCCACTTACCAAATGCCCACCAAGTCTTGCACCTAAAGCTAATGCTCTTTCCATATTCACAAGACTTTTATTTTTTAATAATTTAATATTTGAACACATAAGCGTTTCATGTGAAGCATAAAACCCTAAAATATGATTTTCAGCTTTTTCCACAGTAAGGCAAACACCATTAATTGCCACAGACTCCCCTATAATAGGGGTATCAAAAGTAAATAATGGTTTTACATCAAGGCGTAAATCATTACCCAATGAATGAATTGCAGTAATTTCTCCCAATCCTTCCACTAATCCTGTGAACATGTTTTCTCCGGTTTCAAATATACATGCATATCTTCGCCCACCATTTCTGAATGAACAAATTTAAAATGATAAGCATCTTGCATTGTTTCTACAAAATTTCCTCTAAATGCTGATTTTGCATTATCATCTCCTAAAATTTGTGGAGATATATAAACCACTAATAAATCAACTAATCCCTCCTTAATAAGTGATAAGGCAAGCATTGCTCCGCCTTCACAATATATATAAGGACATTTATAAATTTGAAAAGCATTTTCAAAAACTTTTTTTAAATTTATACAATCACAAGATTTTTTTTCAATAATTTCAATAGAAACACCACGATTTTCTAATACAGTAATTTTTTCTTCATTTTGTTCCGAAGTATAAAAAATTGTTTCACTAGCACGTTTATTAATTAAAAAATAATCTGTTTCAGGGCTTGGTAATTTATTAGTTAAAACAATAGCTTTTGGTTGAATATCCGTTTCAATATTCCTTACATTTAATTGTGGATTATCTAAATAAAAAGTATTTGCACCAATCATAACTGCACCATGAGCTAACGCAACATTGTGCCTAAACTTCATAGTAACTTCTTTAGATTTTGATGTTGTAATAGTATGACTATGCCCTTGATTTGGTCCAATTTTACCATCTAATGTCATTGCCATTTTTAAAATGCAAAAAGGACGTTGCTCTTTTTGCCACAACAAAAAATCAGCCAAAAGATCACGACATTTTTCTTCTAAAATACCAGAGATAATTGTTACACTATTCTCTTGTAAATAAGCAATACCACCACTTGCTTTTGGATTTGGATCAAGCATACCAATTACAACGGTTTTTATTCCAGCCTCAATAATAGCATGGGTGCAAGGAGGTGTTTTACCAAAATGATTACAAGGTTCAAGAGTTACATAAAGTGTACATTCTGCTAAATTAATATTTTTTGAAAATTCTTTTTGTCTATATTCTTCTAAAGCTTTTTGTAAAAGTGGATTTGAAAAATGCACGTTATTTTCTTGAATAGCTTGATAAAAAATTCCACTTTTTATAGCATCTAAAAGACAATTTACTTCTGCATGTGCTTTACCATATTCTTCATGGTATCCTCTTGCAATTACTGTATTATTATATACTAACACAGCCCCTACACATGGATTAGGAGCTGTTTTAAACTTACCTTTTTTAGCCAATTCTAAGGCTTGTTCCATAAAGATTGCATGATTCATTTGCTTGATAACTCTACTTTTATAAGTTCAACTCCTGCTTCAGCAAGCATTTGCAAAGCAAGTTCATCAGGGTATGCTTCCACACAATAAATTCTTTTTATTCCACAGTTTATTAACATTTTTGTGCAAATAAAACAAGGTTGTGTTGTGCAATAAATATCTGCTCCATTTAAAGAGATACCATGCACAGCACATTGAATAATAACATTTTGTTCTGCGTGCAAACCACGACAAATTTCATGTCGTTCCCCAGAAGGAATATTTAATTGTGTTCTTAAACAACCCGTTGTTAAGCAATGCTCAACCCCACTTGGCACACCATTATACCCTGTTGCTAAAATATGCTTATCTTTGACAGCAATAGCACCAACTTTACGCCTTGTACAAGTTGCACGCTCTGCTACCATATAAGCAATTTTAATAAAATATTCTTCCCACGAAACACGCATATCTTTCATTTTTTTATCACTTTTATACTAATTCTTTTATACGTTTTACAAGATAATCAACTTCAGCTTGTGTTGTTTGAAAAGAACACATAAAACGTACTTCTTGAATGGCTGGATTTGTTTCATAAAAATAAAATTCTTTTGATAATTTTTCAATAAGAGTTTTTTCCATACAAACAAATACAGCATTTACATAAGGTTTTTGTACAGATAATCCCTTAATTCCTTCTAAACTATCTGCTAAATATTTTGCCATTTTATTTGCATGACGAGCATTATTTAACCATAAATTATCTTTAAAAAATGCATTAAATTGTGCTCCAATATATCGCATTTTAGAAATAAGTTGTAATGCTTGTTTACGCATTGTCATATAATCACGTGATAACTCTTTATTAAAGAAAACTATGGCTTCTCCAAAAACCATTCCATTTTTTGATGCTCCAAAAGAAAGAACATCTACTCCAGCATCTTTTGTCATTGCTTTAATATCAACATCAAGTGCTACAACAGCATTAGCAATTCTTGATCCGTCCATATGAACTAATAATCCATTTGTATGAGCATAATCACAAATTTCTTTAATTTCCTCTGGGGTATACACAGTTCCTTGCTCAGTAGATTGAGTAATAGAAACAACTTTTGGGGTTACTCTATGAAAAACCCTTTTATCTGCTAAATAAATATCAAGATCTTTTGCTCGAATTTTTCCATCATAACTTGGAATAGGTAACATTTTAGAACCAGTAATAAATTCAGGAGCTCCAGCTTCTTCTGTATTTATATGAGATATATCAGCACAAATTACCCCTTGCCAAGGTCTAAGCATAGCCTTTAGTGCAACAACATTTGCTCCAGTTCCACTTAATGTAAAGCATACTACAATATCATCACCAAAAATTTGGCTAAACATTACATCAGAATAATTACTATAATCATCTAAACCATAAGGAATTGCATAACCAGAATTTGCATCAGAAATTGCTTGAATAATATTAGGATGTGCACCAGCTGTGTTGTCACTTGCAAAACTTATAATCATAATTGTTTCCTATACTAAAGTATTATATACTGCCATTGTTTTTTGATAAAAATCGTCCATTGTCCAACCATAGATAGAATGTGTATCCCCTGTCCCTCGAAATCTTGAATTTGTTGATTGACAAATTCTATTTCTAAAATCTTCATCTTTTACTTGAAGAAATAATCTTGCCATTTCATCAATATTAGCAGGAGAAAACATAAAATCTTTTTCTAAAATATCAGGCATTACACCAACAGTTGAGCCAATAATAGGAATACCACAAGCAATCATTTCAAAGGCAACACGAGCAATAGCTTCTGAACCAATAGAGGAAATTACACCAACATCTAACAAATTCATAAACTGATTAATATCATTAAAATAATCAAAAAAATGAATTTGCTTTTCTGGTAATTCAAGTTTTATAGCAAAATCTTTTAATTCTTGCATACAAAAATTTGATTCTCTGCCCACAAAAACTAAATGCAAAATTTTATCTTGATTTGTGTCCATAGATAAAGCCTTTTTAAAAGCCTCAACAGCTTCAAATTGTCCTTTTACTCTATCTAATCGCCCTATTATACCTAATACAATATCATTATCAGAAAAACCAAGTTCTTGTCGTAATAGTGTTCTATTCTCATTTTTAGGATAAAAAACTTGAGTATCCACTCCACCTAAAATAGTAAATATTTTAGACTGTGCTATATCCATTTCATTTTGATAATATTGCTTTAATCTTGAATTTGTAACAATAAATGCATCAGAAAATTTTTGATAAATATACTTATTCAAATAAGTATTTTTAGGTAATCTTTGATCTCCACGAGTTCTTACTAACTTATAATCAAACTGTTTTTTCAAATAAGCCCAAAGTAAAAAATTTTCACTTCTATGACAGTTAACAATATCTGGTTTAAATTCCTTACAAATATGTTTAATTTCTGTATAACAAGTATAAAAATCAGAAAAAGTACGTGCTCTTAATGGCAATTCAATATAGTTTACACCAAGCTTCTTTACTTGTTCGCTAACAATAGAATGTGGTAATGTAATTAAAAGACTTTCGTGATTATTTTGATTTAAAATTTTTGTAAGATATGTTACATACCAAGCTGTTGCATTATACCATTTACAATTCATTACTTGTATTGTTCGCATTTGTTATCATCTCTATTTTAATAGATTAAAAATTATACTAAATTTAAATAAAATGCAAACAGATTTTATGATAGGTTTTATTTAGAAAATATCATTTTTTATTATAAAATATATATTATCAATATAAAATTATATCGTATATACTAATAAATTTTTCTTTTAAATTATATTATTAAATTATTTTTTAAAAAAGAACGAAAAAAAAATTCTCCTTCTAAAACTCTCTCCTCAAAATTTTTTCATTAAAAAAAGTTCTTTTTCGTATAAAAGAACTTTAAGTTTTACTATGAATTTGACATAAAAAAAGGGGGAAAATTCCCCCAATGTTTTAATCTATAAATAAAAGTTGTGCAAAAACTCTTGCATCATTGATAGCATGAGAAATTTTTGAACCTTCATTTGGCTGGTGATAATTAGGTATAGCACTTGACCAAACAGCCACAGGAATACCTAAGCTTCTAATTTTACAACCAACAGTAGCCCCACCAACTCCTCCACAAACACAATCACGATGATAAATATTTTTAATTGCTTTTTTTAGTTTTAAAACAACTTCTGCATTTTCATCAGTATAAGGAGAACTTTCTTCAAGATTATTAATTGATACAGAAACTTTTACTGCATATTTTTCTGCAATCTTTTCGCCTAACTCCTTAATTTTATTAACAACATCATCTGTTTTATAATCAGGTAATACTCGACAATCAATATAAAAACGTTCTTTTCCTGATATTGTGTTAATATTAGGCACATTTTCTTCATGTCTTGTTGGAGTAATTGTTGTTCTATCAGGAGAAAAAAGACTATTTCTTATAGTAAAAGTTTGTTCTACATCATGTATTTGTAAAATCATATCACTAGCAGCAATAAGAGCATTTTTTCCTTCATCAGGGGTTGATCCATGACATTGCTTACCTTCAATTTCAACAGCAAGCCATAAAACACCTTTTTCTGCTATTTCAATTAAATTTCCTTCTTTAGTCCCAAAATCTGGCACAAGAACTAAATCATCTTTTTTAATAAGTTGTGGATTATTATCTATTACATGATTAATACCATAGGTATTTCTTGTTTCTTCATCAGCAACTAATAATAGTGCAAAAGATAAATCAGGAGTTATAGAATTTTTTACTAGCTCTTGCAATATCAAAAGTCCTGTAACTATTGCTTGTTGATTATCTTCAACACCTCGTCCCCTAATAATATCTGGATCAAAATCATCAAGGCAAGCTTCAAAAGGATTTGTATTCCATAAACTTATCTCACCTGGAGGAACAACATCTAAATGACCTATAATCCATAATGTCTTTTCAGACTTACCTTTATGACGAATAACTAAATTAGGTCGTACTTTGCTTGGAACACGTTCATCAATAATATCAAAATGTTGAATGTCTGTAACACCCCATGAACGAACTGTTTCTTCTACCCATTTTGCTTTTTCAAACTCTCCTATGCCTCCTTCGGTTGGACCTATGGCAGGACGTTTAGTAAGTTCTGTTTGAAAAAATATAACATCATCTCGTTTATGTATAAGTTTTTCAAGTAACGTATTTTTCATAAATTTTCCTTATTGCTTTTATATAGCTATAAAAGGAAACTGTATAATTTGCAATATTAAACAAAAAAAAGCCCTCAAAAAGAGGGCATTTGAAATAATTTGTCTATTAACGACCTTTTGCAGCACGTTTAGAAGCTTTAAGTGGGTTAACTTTTGCTTTTGCAGCAACTTCAACTTTTACGTGTGTAGCAAAGTTACATCTTCCAAGAGTCCACTTCTTAGAAGGAACAGGATAACTACTGCAGAATTCTTGACCTTCAAAGGTACGAACACGGTCACAGCCATTGCATTGTTCAGTAATTGGTTGTAAAACTACACCGTTAAGTTCAACACCATTATCGGTTTTTACAGCACCTTCTAAGTTTTTATTAGGTGTACTCATTATGACCTCCATACGTTACTTGTAAACACAGAATGTTATTAATTTATTAATTTTTTCTAAAAATACAACACAGTCTTTTCACTTGCTTTTGCAATAATGTCAAGCAAAATTTTATGTTTTTAATAAAAAATCCTTAAATTTATCTAAATTAACATTAATAATCATACATTTTTAGAAGTATACCATAATACTTTATAAAAGCAATTAATAACCTTACCCAAAAAAATTTTTATTTTTCTCTTATTTCTGAAATAAGTAGTAAAAAACTTGACTATTTAGTAATTATTACTATTATATTTTCAACAAAAATAAAGGATACTCTATGTCTACTTTTAGAAATAATAAAAAATTGATCCGTGAATGGTTTTTACATAATAATGTAACAGAAGAAAAATTTCTTCCAGATACTCTTATGAATGTTCCAGAAATGGAAGTAATCAATGCATTATTTGCTTGTCTTCCACAAGAAGCAAATATTTCTGATAAGGCTTGTTTTTCATTAGGAAAAAGTATTGCAAATTTATTTGAAAAAAATAAAGAACAAGCACAAATTTGTGTACGCCGTTTTATGTGGCACATGAATGAAGAATCAGGAAATATTGGTTGGGGAATACCTAAAGCATTTGCACAAACTTTGGCTCATAGTGCAGGACTTACCAAAATTTATGGCAATGTTTTAATCTCATATATTAATGATAAAGAAGGTGATAGCAACTACTGTGATCATGCTCCCCTTCGGCAAACTTGTTATGAAGCTGTTGAAATTTTTGCTAAAAGTATGCCAGAATATAAAGATAAAATTATTCAAATTATTGAAAATCAAAAAGAAGAAGATGAAACTTGTCAACAAATAAGCCAAAAAGTTTTAGCTGAATTAAAAAATTTATAGGATACT
>SAMEA104404100__coassemble_2683_pt1 | contig 13027 bp, 10 predicted proteins | sample SAMEA104404100__metabat2_high_PE_071 | metagenome-assembled genome bin SAMEA104404100 (sample SAMEA104404100) | Balaenoptera acutorostrata
CAGTGTATTCAGCTTTGCGAAGATAAGGCATAAGAGTTTTACCATTAATTTCAGTTATACCATCTTTTTTAGCCATTACAATAGCTTCTGCAACTATACGTACATTATCATAACCTAAAATTCCCCATAAAAAAGCACTACTTTCAGGATTTACTTCTGTGCCTACGCGTTCAGAAAGTTTTTTAATATATTCTTTCAACTCTGGAGTATCAGGAAATGTTGTTTTTGGAGCAAAATTACCAATAGCCCCAGTTAATGCTGCTTGAGCATTATTAGGTGATAAAATTTCAGAAGAATAAAATGTATATCCTTTTTGCATTTTTAATGCTCGTGCTGCTTGGAAAACAAGTGCAGTATCAGGAACTGGCATTATAATAAAATAATGCTTAATTCCTTTTGCTTTTGCTTGTGATAAATAATAATATACTTTCTCAAAGCTTGTATTTCTATCATATCCATAGATACCATCAACACGAATATTTTGCGCTTGAGCCTCCTTTATAAGAGCATCTTTTGCACTTGATCCCCAAATATCACTGGTATGGAAAACTGCAATACCATCTAAATTATATTTTTTTAAAATAGGAAAAAATACGCTTTCAAAAACAGAACTAGGACTCATTACACGCACAAAATAAGGAAATTTTTCTGCATCGCCTAATGGTTCTGCACCTGCACCACAAGAAATAGCAGGTTTTTCATATTTTGTTGCAGCATTAGCAAAAATTTCAGCAGGACCAGAACAATCTATACCTAATACAGCTAATAAATCTTGGCGAGAAAACATTTTTTCAGCTAATTCTTTTGAACCTTGTTCTGCACAGTGAAAATCTATAATATTTTCATTTAAAAGTCTAAGAACATCATCACCTAACATGCCACTTTGATTTATATCATCAACTGCAATTTGAGCTGAAATTCTTTCATAATCACCCCAATCAGCATATAATCCATTAGAATATGTTAATGTATATAAACCACCTAAGTCATAGGTTTTAGCAAATCCTGTTGAGGCATTTAAAAGCAATAAAAAGAAAAAACACAAATAACTAATAAATTTCATAACAAAAACCTTTATGCATTTTCTTTTTTTACAATCATTAGAGCAAGTGAATGTGTTATATAAGCTAAAATTGCACCTAAAATTAATGATACAAAAGTTTCCCAAAGCAAAGCACCTGCTCCCATATAAGAAGCACAACCAACAAAAGCTGCTGGTATAAAAAATTGCTTACAAGAACCTAATAAAACAATAACAAAAATTACTCCTGCCATTGGAACTAAAAGAGGGTTAGACATTGTACTCATTGCACCTAATTCTACAACTGCATATCCACCAATTAATCCAATTAAGGAAGAAATAATAACTCTTATAAAAGCATTTGTATCTGCACCAGCTGCAAAAAAAGATGCCCAAGTTAAAAAAACAACCCAACCAATAAAAGACCCCAAGGAGCTGAAAATTGTGCAATAACAGCTGCAAGAGGAGCAGTAAACAAACCGAGAACTAAGTGAAATTTCATAGAAACTCTCCAATATTTTTTTACAAAACATTTTGTTTTGTATTTTATTCAAAAAAAAGCCCTTGAAGAACAAGGGCTTTTATAAATTTTATCATAAAAAGGATTATTCAGCGTCTTTTGCTTTATCTTTAGAGATAACAGTAAGGATTGAAAAATCACTTTTATATTCTACACGAACGCCTTCTGGCAATTTAAGCTCAGAAGCACGAAGGTTAGTACCAAGATCAAAATCAGTTACATCAACATCAACAATTCTTGGCATATCTTGTGGTTTTGCAATTAAAGTAACTTCTTCACGGTAAACTTCCATTTTACCACCAGCTTTTACACCTTTAGAAGTACCTACAAAACGTAAACGAACTTTAATTTTAACTTCTTTATTAAGATCAACACCGTAAAAATCAACGTGTGTGAAAGTATTTTTTACAGGATGTAATTGAGCTTCCCATACAAATACTGGATGAACAGATTTTACACCATTTTCTTCAATTTCAAGATTGAAAACATTAGTACGACCAACTTGTTCATACATTTTATTGAGTGGGTTAGCTGCAACTTGAACTAAAATATTTTTTCCATCTGGCGCATAGTACACGCAAGGTACGAGAGCTTCTGCACGTAAGCGACGGTTAGGACCTTTTCCAAGGGCATCACGTTTTTGCACGGAAAGGGTTTTCAATTCTGACATGTTAATCTCCTTAGTGTACTTGACGCCTATACTAGGCTTCATATATCAAATATAGTATTATTAGTTAAACAAGGCACTTACAGATGAACCGTCGTGAATATTACGGATACTTTTTGCCAAAAGACCTGCTACACTAGCCACTTCAATTTTACTACATTGTTCTTTTTTAGAACCAAGTGGAATAGTATCAGTTACAACTACGGATTTGAAAGGAGCTTCATTAAGTCTTTCAATTGCTGGTCCTGAAAGAACCCCATGAGTTGCACAAGCATGAACTTCTGATGCACCATTTTCCAATAAAACATTGGCAGCAGCACAAATTGTACCTGCTGTATCAATCATATCATCAACCAAAATAGCAATTTTACCTTCAACATCACCAATAACGTGCGTTGCAGTTGCTTGGTTTGGACGATCACGACGTTTATCAATAATCGCAAGACCTGCGTTTACTTTTTTAGCAAAGCTTCTGGCTCTTTCAACGCCACCAGCGTCAGGAGAAACCATAACTAAATCACCAGTAAGGTGGCTTAAGTGACGAAGTAAAACGGGAGCTGCAAAAAGGTTATCAACAGGACAGTTAAAGAAGCCTTGAATTTGACCTGCGTGCAAATCAACAGTAACAACACGTTGTGCACCTGCTGTACTAATAAAGTCAGAAACAAGTTTTGCACTAATAGGAGCTCTTGGGCTTACCTTTCTATCTTGGCGAGCATAACCAAAATAAGGAACAACAGCTGTAACACGACCTGCACTTGCTCTTTTTAAAGCATCAAGCATGAGACATAATTGCATTAAGTTATTATTGCTTGGGCTACAAGTAGGTTGCACTACAAATACGTCTTGACCACGTACACTATCGCAAATTTCAACACGAAGCTCACCATCACTAAATTCTGAGGTTAAAGCATTAGTAAGACTACATCCTAAATGTTCACAAATTTGTTGTGCTAATTCTGGATTAGCAGTACCTGTGAGGATTCGAAGATCTCCGTACATTGAGATAATCCTTTTTTATCGTGTTGAACAAAAAAAAATGGCTGGGATGAGAGGATTTGAACCTCTGAATGGCGGAACCAAAACCCGCTGCCTTACCGCTTGGCGACATCCCAACAAATTACAGAAATGAACATTACACAAAGTTTTATATCTTGGCAAGTTAAATTTTCAAAAATTTTCATTTTTTTTGAAAATTTATTTTTCATCTATGCTAACATACTTCCATGATTGAAAAAATTCTTGCATAGACAAAGCTCTTATTGCATTCTGCATTTGCTGTTCATGGACAAATACACCAAAAAGAGCTGCCCCTGTGCCACTTAGCGAACTAAATATAGCACCATTTTGTATCATCAATTCTTTTGCTTTTTGTATTGATAAATATTCTTTAAAAACAACGTGTTCAAAGTCATTTTCAAAATACAAATCACCTAAAAATGAAGAACGAGTTTTTTTAGCTTGTTCTTTTTCACTTGTCAACAATTTTTTATATAAAGTTAAGGATTTAAATGCCCAAGGAGTTGAAATATGAATATCAGGCAAAAGTAACAATAAATATTTTCCTTTTAATGAAAAAGAACAAGGGACTAATATATCCCCTATACCTTGAGCATAACAAGGTGTATTATATAAGAAAAAAGGTACATCTGCCCCAACTTTACTTGCAATTAAAATTAATTGTTCAAAACTTACAGGTGTTTCACTTTGCTCTTGTAAATAGGATAAAATAATAGCTGCATTAGCAGAACCTCCTCCAAGTCCCGCTCCATGTGGTACACCTTTTTTTAAATCAACATTAATGCCAAAAGAGAGTGGATTTTGTGCAAAATATAAATTATATGCTTTAGTTAATGTATTATTTTTTATATCAATATCAGCAATATTGCACGTTACATGAATACCTATTTCTTTTGTTTTTTCAATTTCTAATTCATCATAAGGTTTTGCTAATGGATAAAAAAGAGTTTCTAAATTGTGATAACCGTCCTCTCTTTTATCTAAAATTCGTAATCCTAAATTTATTTTGCAACCACTTTTATACAGCATATTGATACTATTACTTTATTTTTTAAGAGAAGAACTTTTGAAAAAGTTCCCCTCTCAAACTCTTCCCTCAAAATTTTTTGTTTTTCCTGTATTCTGTTACCAATAGAAAAAATCATCTCTTTCTAGATGTTGAGAAAAAATTAAAAAGTTTTGTAAAGAGGTTATAGGGGGAGAAACTTTTTCAAAAGTTTTCCCCCTAACCACATAACCCAAAACAAAATATAATTAAAATGCCTTTTTATACATTTCCAAGATTTCTTCTTGCGTAAAAGTTTTAGGGTTATTGGAAAGCAATGCTTTTGAAACTTGCATAGCATTATTTGCTAACCATTCTAAATCACTTTCTAATACACCTAAATCACGAAGTTTAATATCAAGATCAAGAGATTTTTTGATTTTTTCAACTTGAGCAATAAAATCATGCTCATCTTTTCCACCCATAATTTTGGAAAGAGTTGCAAAACGTTCAGGACAAACATCAAGAGTCTTTTCCAATACAACACAAATTACAGCAGCTAAGCCTTTACCATGAATAACATTTCTTAATCCACTTACAGGGTGTTCAATACCGTGAACAGCAATACAACCAGCACTTTGTAATGAAAAACCACCAAAGGTACTTGCAAGACAAACAGCATCCCATGCTTCATTATCATTAGGATTTTCAAGAAGTTTAGGCATATTATGCACTAAAAGCTCAACCCCTTTTAAGGAAAACATTTCAGAAACAGCACTTGCATTTCTTGAAATATATCCCTCTACATTATGGCAAAATGCATCAAACATTACAGAACGAAGAACACTTTGAGGCATTGTTTTCATAAGATCAGGGTCAACAATGGAAAGTTTTGGCAAAGTAATAAATTGTCTTAATGTACGTTTATCATTTGTAGCATTATCATTTAATACAGCAAAACAGTCAGCTTCTGAACCTGTACCACAAGTTGTTGGAATTGCAATTACAGGCAAACATGTTCCATTTGAGGTGCGTTTAGCTAAAATATAATCACTTACATGCCCTTCATGCTTCGCCATAAAAGCAATTGCTTTGGAAGCATCTAAAGAAGAACCACCACCTAAACCAATAACCATTTCACACGCATTATCACGAGCCACTTTTGCAGCTTCCATAACAGCATCAGTTGTTGGATTTTGTGGAATATTATCAAAAACAATACTAGCTACGCCATCTTTTGCTAAAAGGTCTTGCACTTTTTGTAATAAACCACTTTTTTTTGTACTATTAGCACCAGTAACAATTAATGCTTTTGAACCAAAATTTTTACATTCTTGCCCTACGAGATTGATTTTTCCACTACCAAAAAATAAATTTGTTGGATTATTAAATATAAAATTCATAATAAATCTCCTTTAAAAAAGAAAAAGGGGCATAACACCCCTTTTTTATTATTGTAAAGCTTCTTTAAAACGAACTTGCAATGCAAGAATTTTTTCTTTTTTATCTTTTAAATCACTTGCTTTTTCTTTTTCACCAGCCACAACAGCTTCAGGAGCTCTTGCCACAAAGTTTTCATTAGAAAGCCGTGATTCAATACCTGTAAGTTCTTTTTCAATTTTTAGAAGTTCTTTTTCAAGACGTGCTAATTCTGCTTTAAAATCAAGAACACCTTCTAAAATAATTGTAATTTCAGAACCTTGAATAATAGTACTTGCTGACGCTTTTGGAGCTTCTACATGTTCAGATATTTCAAAATGTTCTAAACGAGCAAGGAACATAAGCCAAGCACGAGCATGCTCTAAAAGTTCTGCTTGTTCTTTTGAAACAACTTTCATTAATGCATTTAATTTCATGGAAGGAGCAATGCCAAGTTCACTTTTCATTGCACGAATAGCTGTAATAACTTCTTGCACATAAAGCATTGCATCAGCTTCTTTTTGTTTCAAACAATTTGCTCTAAGTTCAGGACGTAGTATTGCAGATAAATTACTATCTTCATTACCTGGAAGAGCTTGCCAAATTTCGCTCGTAACAAAAGGCATAATTGGGTGTAATAAAATAAGAATTTCAGAAAGAACAGTATAAAGAACATAAGAGGCTTCTTTCTTTTGTTCTTCTGTTCCTTTAAAATCACCTTTAATTAATTCAAGATACCAATCGCAAAACTCATTCCATGTGAATTTATAAAGGCTTTGAGCTAAATCATTAAAACGATAAGCATTTAATGCATTTTCACTTTCAACTTTTACTTCTTCTAAACGATGTAAAATCCAAGCATTATGCAAGCCCTTTACTTGACCTAAATCAATAAGTTCTGGCTTATGCCCTTCTAAATTCATAAGTGCAAAACGTGCCGCATTCCAAACTTTATTCACAAAGTTACGGTATCCTTCAATACGTTCTTCAGATAAACGAATATCACGACCCATTGCGGCCAAAGCTGTCAAAGTAAAGCGTAAAGTATCAGCACCATATTTATCTATCATATCAAGAGGATCAATACCATTACCAAGTGATTTTGACATTTTTCTGCCTTGCGCATCACGCACAAGAGCATGAATATATACTTGCTTGAAAGGTATTTCTCCCATGAAATGTTGCCCCATCATAATCATACGAGCAACCCAGAAAAATAAAATATCAAATGCTGTAACAAGAACGCTTGTAGGATAAAATGTTTTTAAATCCTCTGTTTGTTCAGGCCAACCCATAGTAGAAAATGGCCATAAAGCAGAAGAAAACCAAGTATCCAATACATCAGGGTCTTGTTCTAAATGGGATTTTCCACATTTTGGACATACAGTAGGATCAGTTTCAGCAACAATCAACTCCCCACAATCTTGACAAGTCCAAGCTGGAATACGGTGTCCCCACCAAAGTTGACGGCTTATGCACCAATCACGAATATTATCAAGCCAATTATAGTAGGTTTTTGTCCATGTTTCAGGAAGAATTTCAATTTCAGAAGGTACTGCAGCTCTCGCACGTGGAGCAATTTTTGTTGTTGCTACAAACCATTGCACAGAAACATACGGTTCAATAACAGTTTTACAACGATAACAAGTACCTACGCTATGATCTAAATCTTCAATTTTTTCAAGTAAGCCAAGTTCTTCAATATCTTTAACTATTTTTTCACGGCATTGTTCACGAGTAAGCCCATTATATACTCCTGCTTCCTCATTCATATTACCGTTATCATCAATTACTTGGATAAATGCAAGATTATGAGCATGTCCTAAATTCCAGTCGTTTGGATCATGGCATGGAGTTACTTTTAAAGCACCTGTTCCAAATTCTCTATCAACATAACGGTCTGCAATAATTGGTACAGCACGATTAACAATAGGTACTATAACATTTTTCCCTACTAAGTGTTGGTAACGTTCATCATCAGGGTGCACACAAACAGCAGAGTCCCCTAAAATTGTTTCAGGACGAGAAGTTGCAATAATGATATATTCATCACTATTTTCAACTTTATATTTAACGTGCCATAAAGCACCTTTTTGTGCTGCGTGTTCTACTTCATCATCTGCTAACGCTGTATGACAACGAGGACACCAGTTTACAATATATTTTCCTTTGTAAATAAGTCCTTCATTATATAATTGCACAAAAACCTTACGAACAGCTTTTGCAAGGTCTTCGTCCATTGTAAAACGTTCTCTTGTCCAGTCAACAGAAGAACCTAAGTGGCGAATTTGTTGTAAAATTTTTCCACCATATTCTTCTTTCCATTCCCAAACTTTTTCAAGAAATTTCTCACGTCCTAAATCATGACGGGAAACACCTTCTTTTAAAAGTTTACGTTCCACAACGTTTTGAGTAGAAATACCTGCATGGTCAGTTCCGGGTAACCAAAGAACTTTTTTTCCTTTTTGTCGTGCATGACGAGCTAAAACATCTTGTAGTGTTTGGTTTAAAGCATGACCAATATGTAATGCCCCTGTAACGTTTGGAGGCGGAATAACAATAGAATATGGTTCAGCTTGGCTTTCCATATCAGGAGTAAAACATTTATTGTCTTCCCAATATTTACGCCAAAATGCTTCAACTTCTTTAGGTTCATACGCTTTTGATAATTCTTTTAAAGCCATGCTTACCTCATAATTTGTATAAAAATAAATTGAATATGCAATAGTATAGCAAAATCAAGAGAGCTTTCAAGTAAAAGTTCTTTTTAAGAAAATTTTGAAAATTAATATTCTTTTACTTTTTTATTTTTTTGAGAGGAGAACTTTTGAAAAAGTTCCCCTCTCAAACTCTTCCCTCAAAACTTTTTAATCCAAAAGCTCTTTTGCGTACAAAAGAGCTTTTGTTTTTAAATTTAAGAAAATAAAGGATATTTTTATAATATTTTTCAGCTTATTATAATTATTAAACTTTATTTAAAGTGTGTTTCCTAATTATTTAGAATTACTTTAACATATTAGTCTTATGAAATAAAAAATATTTTCATAAAATCACTGACCTAATAAGTTTCACTCTCTGTAAGCGAAGAGCGAAGCGACTTGCTGGAAGAGTGTGAAACTAGGGAACATTGCTCGGGGGTGCAGCGGTAGCCGTTGGCGAAGAATGAGCTTTACGGATAGCGACAGCAGTTTATGTAGTTTTATTTTGCGTTACTAATTGCTGTCTTTATTCGTAGCTTCCTGCATCGCAACAACTAAAGCGGGGGTGAGAGCTAGGGGGGCTTGCCCCCCGTTAGCTTACCTCCCTGCTCGGGTCTAAGGGGTGAAGCCCCTTATTAAACGTGATACTATGTTATAGTAGAATAAAGAAGAAAATTTTATATAAACGTGAAAAAAAATAATTTAGAAACACCCCCTAATAAAAAATATACTAGTTATGTTTTTAGAAAAAAGATTTAATCTAATACTCTCAAGCAGGTAAATGCATTGAAACAAATTTCAAAAAATTTACCTAATTGAAAAAATATTTAAGAAAATAATTAACTTGCTTTTACTGTAACAAATTCTGATTCTTTTAAATTTTCAGGAGCATCAAGAATCATTAATTTTACAATAGCTTTCTTTTTGGTTGTTGTTATATTAAAGATACGTGCATCTAATTTTTCACCATCTTCTGTTACAACAGTACAAATTTGGCGATTTTTTAGTTTTTTTGCATCATCAAGACTAAATTCTGCTTTTACCCACCATTCAATACCATTATCAGGGTGAAGCTCCATTAATAAATCACCTTGTCGAACTATTTTACCTTTCCTAACATTACTTGCGCCTGCAATAGCATTGTATGGAGCATAAATATATTCATTTTTTTCCATTTTTAATGCTTTATTATATTCTTCTTCCAAGTAACGATATAAAAGACTATTTGATTGTCCAAGCCCTGCTGTTAATTCTCTAAACTTTTTATCAGCACCAGCTCTCGCAAGACTTGCCATTTCAAAATCTTCTTCTGCTTGTTGAACTTTTTTTGCTAATTCTTTTTCTTTATCAACAAGTTCTTTTTTGGGTTTGCCATCAACATAATTACTTTTACTTCTCATTTGAACTTGTGCTTTTGTATGTTCACGAGTAATTTTTTGTAATTCTTTTAATTGTTCTGTTTCTATTTTTGATAATTCTTCAATTTCTTTTGTAATAGGTTCATACACATCTTTTAAAAGAGGTTTAAATAATTGACGAAGTGAACCTGGATTATGTCTATTTTCTTTAAATAATTGCAAATTTTCACGAACTTGCATAGTTTTTGTTCTAATATACATTGGATCATAATGAATAATAGCATCACCACGTCGTACTTTTTCCCCTTTTGGAACTGATACCTCAAAAATAATACCATCAACAGGTGCATAAATTGGTTCACCAGCACGTGTAAGCTCTGCTTTTTCACTTTTTACACCAAGAGATAAATAAAACAGTAATAAACCTAAAACTAAACACAAAATAATACCAATTAACATATGCTTTTTTTCTGGCATTTTTTGTCTTATAATACCAATTTTTTGATTTTCTGTATCTGTAATAATATGTTGTGGTAATGCTTTTTTATCCATTTTATTAGCCTCAAGGAAAAATATTCTCTTTAAATTTGCTTTTAAGAAATATATGCAATTTTTATGCAAAAGAAAAGCCTCCCTTATGTAAGAGAGGCTCATTAGAGGTATGTTATATCCAATTACATAAACATATTTTTATCATTTACATGAACTAAATTCATTTCAAGAAGTTTTTCAGCAATTTGAACAGCATTTAATGCAGCACCTTTACGCACATTATCTGCAACAACCCAAAGATTTAAGCCATTTTCAATACTTTCATCTTCGCGAATACGACCTACAAAAACATCATCTTCACCAGTAGCATCAACAGCTAAAGGATACATATTTTCTCTTGGGTTATCATAAAGTTGTACACCTTTAGCATTTGCTAAAATTGCACGAGCTTCTTTTGCTGTAAGTTTTTTAGTTGTTTCAATATTAATGGATTCACTATGACTATAAAATACTGGAACACGAACACAAGTAGCTGTTACTTTAATAGAATCATCTTCAAATATTTTATTAGTTTCATTTACCATTTTCATTTCTTCCTTTGTATAATCATTATCAAGGAAGACATCAATATGTGGCAAGCAGTTAAAAGCAATACGATGAGGATATACTTCATTTTCAGGTTCAATACCATTAAAAAGTTTACGAACTTGGGTTTCAAGTTCTTGAATACCTTTTTGACCTGTTCCACTTACAGCTTGATATGTTGAAACAACAACACGTTTAATAGGTGCTACATCATGGAGTGGCTTTAATGCAACAAGCATTTGAATTGTAGAACAATTTGGATTTGCAATAATACCATTATGTTCTTTTAATGCATGAGCATTTACTTCTGGAATAATAAGAGGACAACGTTTATCCATACGCCATGCACTTGAGTTATCAACAACAACACAACCACTTTTTACTGCATAAGGAGCAAATTTTGTACTTGTTCCACCACCAGCAGAAAAAATTGCAATATCAACACCTTCAAAAGAATTTTCAGTCAATTCTTCAACAACAAGCTCATCATCACCAAATGGAACTTTAGTTCCAGCAGAACGTGAAGAAGCAAGAGCTTTTACGGTTGTAGCAGGAAAATTACGGGTATATAAGGTAGATAACATTTCACGACCAACTGCACCAGTAGCTCCAACAACAGCAACAACCAAATTTTCTTTCATAATAAAATCCTCTCACAGATAATATAAAGCAATTGCTTGCAACAATTTTGTCATATTTATAATTAATACAACATTTATATTCTTGCACTTCTTTCTTACTGTGTCAAGAGTTATCTCTTATTCATTTTTGAAAATAAAAATATTATTTACCACTTTATTACAAAATTGTAAAAAAATATCTCTTTTTATAATAAACATAAAATATATAAAAAAAGCAAACATTGCTGTTTGCCTTTTTATCATTTTATATCATGTCAACTAACTGCAAACATAAATCCGCTTTATTCAATGTATATAAATGTATTCCTTTTGCACCATAATCTAACATGGTACGAATTTGATTTGCAGCGTATTGCAAGCCAAGTTCACGCACTTTTTCTGACCCACCTTCTTCATGGGCCTTTTCAAGTTGCATAAAGAATTTGCCTTGAATATTAGCTCCACATAAAGATAATGTATGCTTTATAGAAGCAAGACTTTGAATAGGTAATATACCGGGAATAATAGGACAATCTTTTATTCCTTCTTTTTTTAGTTCATCAACTAAAGATATGTATTCACGACTATCAAAAAAAAGTTGTGTTATGGCAAAATCAGCACCTGTTTTTATTTTTTCAATTAAATACTTTCTATCAGAAGCAAAACTTACAGATTCTGGGTGAGGAGCTGGATATGCTGCTACTGCTACACCAAAATCTTTATGATTTTCTCGCACATAACGAACAAGGTCTGCTGCATATTTATAATCATGGCTCATTAAAGATTCATCAACAATACCATCAGCATTTTTTGGTTTATCACCACGAAGGGCTAAAATATTTTCAATATTTGCTTGACGAAGTTGTCCTAAGTATTCGTCCATTTTTGCTTTATCAGAGCGAACACAAGTACAATGTGCCATACATTCTAAACCAAGTGTATTTTTCATTGCACTAGCTATTTCCACAGTATTTTCTTGACCAGAACCACCTGCACCACAAGTTACAGATACAAAAAGAGGATTAATTGCTTTTAATTTTTCTACAACAGCATAAAATTCATTCCACTTTTCTCTTTCTTTTGGTGGAAAAAACTCTAAAGAATAAAATGGCTTTTCACTTTTTTTAATCAACTCACCTATACGCATAACTTTCCTCCGTTAGTCGAACAAAATTACTATATAAAGATATATTGATATTGTCAATTTCTTTTTTATACTCAACTCTATTAAATATACTTATAAATCAAAGTAAGCATTATATCCAATTATAAAAAGTATTTTTAAACTACCTATTATTACTTTTTTTAATTAATCGTGTATGTTATAATAAAACTCCTTAAATAAAAAAAGAGTTATGAAATTTTTCCATAACTCCTGCTTTATGTTAACATTTATACAAAATTATAAAAAGATATTATCTTGAATGTCTTGAATAATGCCCAAAATGATATTGTCCATTATGGTTTTCACCATGATTGCTTGCATGATTATTAGAATGGTTATTAGCATGGTTACTTACATGCTTTCCCGTATGTTTTCCTGTATAATGGTTTTCATGCATTGCTCTTTCATGATTACCATGCATTTTAGTATGATTGTCATGATTACTATGTGAATTTCTCATTTCATTATGATATGTT
>SAMEA104404100__coassemble_2771_pt1 | contig 12686 bp, 9 predicted proteins | sample SAMEA104404100__metabat2_high_PE_071 | metagenome-assembled genome bin SAMEA104404100 (sample SAMEA104404100) | Balaenoptera acutorostrata
GCTTCAGGTAACAAAGTCCAAAAGTCCCAGTTATCCTTTGCACTGTGCATATTTGTACGAGGATTACGTTTTACAACGTGATTTAAATCAGGAAATTTAAGTGGATCACGTAAGAAGAACACTGGGGTATTATTGCCCACTAAATCCCAGTTTCCTTGATCTGTATAAAATTTTAATGCAAAACCACGAATATCACGTTCTGCATCAGCAGCACCACGTTCACCTGCTACGGTTGAAAAACGAGCAAATACTTCTGTTTTTTTACCAATTTCAGAAAAAACTGATGCTTTTGTATAACGAGTGATATCATGGGTTACTGTAAATGTTCCATACGCACCTGACCCTTTAGCGTGCATACGTCTTTCAGGAATAACTTCACGATCAAAATGTGCTAATTTTTCTTGAAACCATACATCTTGCATGAGAAGTGGTCCACGAGGTCCAGCTGTAAGAACATGATTATTGTTTGCAACTGGAGCGCCAGCATTTGTTGTGAGATTATTTTTTTTATCTGCCATGATTGTTCCTCCATAAAAGACATAATACCTAATTTTTAAATTTTGTAAATAGGAATTATTACTAATAAGAGAATTTTTATAAATAATATGAGCTAATATATAAAAATTATTATATTTATTTTTTTACATTTTATCATTGGAATTGATTAACGAACATATTTATTTATCCTTTTTTGAATTATACCCAATTAATTATAACTCAATTATTATTTCACATAACATAATTATAAAAAAAACAAATTATTTTATCCTGTTTTGTTATTATTCTAACGAGCATATATAATCAGAATAAAACTTTACACAAAAATTTTTCTCCTTTATATTTTCTGTTCAATTTAATATATGGAGAATACATGAAAAAGCTATTATTAATAACTTTTTTTCTTGCGACCTTTTTTAATTTTAACTCTTTTGGTTATGCTGTATCATTGGATCCACCTTCTGACCCAAGTCTTGGAGAATTTCGTCCCCGTCTTTTTTTCACACAAGAATTTACTTATGGAAATTCTGGAAGAAACAATAAAAATGAAAATTTTGTTCCTACAACACGGTTAAGATTTGGTTTTGAATATCATAAAGATAATGAAATTTTTGCTTATGTGCATTTTAATAGACGTCCTTATACATGGGGAGATAATGGCAAAGATCTCTCACAAGATCCTAATGCCAATCTATTAATTCGTTATGCTGTTTTTGAATGGGCTATGCCTGAAACAAATTTTCGTGTGCAAATGGGGCGACTTCCAATTGTAACGCCGTATTATGCTTTTGGTAGTTCAATTTTAGATGGTAGAAGTGATGCAATTAATATCTATGGAGAAATAAATGAAAATATTTCCATTAATACTGCATGGTTACGCTTAGCTTCTGATAATGAACCATCTTTTGATAATAATGGAAACTATATTTATAAAGATGATGATGCAGATGCTTTTTTATTAAGTACAAAATTTGATTATGATACATTTAAAATAGCACCTTGGTTTATGTATATTAAAAAAGGTGCTGATGTAGGAACAAAAGGAAAACCACTTTTTTCTGATTTTGCAAAAAATTATCCTGCTAGTACAAATTCCTATGTATTTGCAACCTCATTAGAATATAGTCAATTTTCACCTCTTACCTTTGCGTTAGATACTGTTTATTCTCAAACAAGCTATGATAAAAAAGAACTTATGCATATTCAACCAGATGCAAGTGATAATGTTGAATCATATCTAATTGCAAGTAGAATAAAATATGCCACAGATAATGGTGTTGCTTCTTTAGGAGCATGGTATACTCCTGGTGATAACTATAATGAAGTGTTACAAAAAAATATATATAATAAACATGCAGTTGTATTAGATGCTGATTTTGTAGCAACTTCTATGCTTTTTGATGATAATATTTTTGGTTTTGACCGTTATAATGGATTACGTGATTCTGTTTTTGGTACATGGGGGCTTGTTGTTGAACATAAAAATTTTAGTTTCTTGCCTAAATTAAAACATACTGCACGCCTTGCTTATATTGAAGGAACACATGAATCTCCAAATTGGACAAATAATTCTCGTCCATTGGATAAAAAAAGCACCTTTTCACCGAATTTTAATTATTTAGTTCAAGGTGATAAATTAGTAGAATTAAATTTCAATAGTTATTATATGTTACAAAAAAATATCCTTATAGCTCTTGAACTTGGACATATGTGGGTAAATTTTAAGGATACACCTGATTTTTCAGGTTATAATGATGGTATTAGTCGTTCTAGTCTTGTTGTACTTTATTGGTTCTAAGTAACATAATAAAAAAACTATTTTTATAAAAATATTTCAAATTGTATTAGGGTGTGTTTCTAAATTATTTTTTTTGTTTATATAACATTTTCTTCTTTATTCTACTATTACATAGTATCACGTTTAATAAGGGGCTTCACCCCTTAGACCCGACCAAAGGGGAAACGAGGGGCAAGCCCCTTGTGTTTTCCCCCTTTGGAAACCCAAACGCAAACCCCTTTACGCTCCATTCTTTTACGCGAGTTTTGCCCGCTCCAAAGAATGTCGCTTTTATTCCCATAAATCATAAATAACTGCTATTTGTTTGGGGTTATACGGTAGCCGTTGGCGAAGAATGAGCCTTACGGATAGCGACAGCGGTTTATATAAGTTAATTTTGCATTATTAGGGTGTGCTTCTAAATAATCTGGAAACACACCCTATAAAAGCCATCTATTGTATAGGACGGCTTTTTTTATTTGCTGAATTGTCAAAACCGAGTGCGACAAATATAAAAAACTCTTTTTGCAAACAAAAGAGTTTTTGAATTAAAAAGTTTTGAAGGGAGAGTTTGAGAGGGGAACTTTTTCAAAAGTTCCCCTCTCAAATAAAATTATAAAAAACTCACCTATCTCTTATTGTTGAGCATATTCTTTTAATGCTGTTAATGCATCTTTTATTTGCGTAACTGTTACGCCTGAAAAAGCTAAACGAATAAATTTTTCTGTTTCATGAGGGAGTATTTTACCAAAATGCTCACGAGTACAAAAACTTACGCCTGTTTTAATCAAAACATCTTCTGCAAAACCTTTATAATCATTTGCAAAACCTTTTTGTTCCATAAGTTTTGTTACATTAGGAAATAAATAAAAAGCACAATTTGGACTTGGACAATGTATTCCTTGAATTTGATTTAACATTGTAACAGCAATATCTCGTCTTTCTTGCAAACTTGTAAGCATTTTTTGGGTTTCGCTTTGTGGTAAATGTAAAGCTTCTAAAGCTCCATATTGTGCAAAATGAGGAGTGCAAGATTCAATATTAACATTCAATTTACTTAATTGAGGAATATATTTTGTTGGTGCAAACATTGCTCCCACTCGCCACCCTGTCATGGCAAACTTCTTTGAAAATGTATAAAGCATAACAACACGTTCACGAATTTCTTCTATTTCAAGTAATGAATGACTTTGCCCTTCATAACGAATATCAAAATATGCTTCATCAACTAAAGCCATAAGCTTATGTTTTAGAATAAATTCTGCTAATTTTTCTCGTTCTTCTTGCGTTGCTTCTGAGCCTGTGGGGTTTTGAAAATCATTTATTATGATACATGTTGTTTTAGAACTAACAGCTTTTTCTAATGCTTCAAAATCAATACTATATCCATTTTGTGTTTCTTTAAAACCATAAGGTTTTGCAATACCCCCCAAAAATTCAATAAAAGATTCATAAATAGGAAATCCTGGATTAGGAAATAAAACTTCATCTCCTTCATTCATAAAACCTAATAAAAACTTGGCAATAACAGGTTTCCCTCCTGTTTGCACAAGAACATTTTCAGCAGTATATTTTGTTTTTCTTGTATTATTAATATCTTCTGCTAAAGCTTCACGTAAAGGCATAATACCAGCAGCAGGACAATAACCTGTTTTACCTTCTTGCACAGCTTTAAACATTGCATTAGTAATTTGTTCAGGAGTTTTAAAGTTTAAATCTCCTAAATGAAATGGATAAACAATATTGCCTTGTTCTGTATGTTGCATTGCTCGTAGTGCCACAGCAAAAGCATTTTCCGTTCCTAATCTATTCATTCTTTGTGCTAACATATATGCCTCTTAGTTAATATACATTCCAGCATACCCTACAACACGTGTAAAATCTAATGATGCAGTTGCTGATGTATCGTATTCTACAAGATTACTTTTTGTATAACCTAAACCTTTTGCTACAAGAATTGCAATATACGCACCAAGTACGCCACACATACTAATATCTTCTCTTTTTACTATTTCTAATAATGCTTGCTCATCTAAATTTTGTAAAGCTTCAATAGCAAGAAAATCTTTTCTACGGTTCTCTTGTTCACTTGCAAAATGATTCATATCAGAACTTACTATTAAACCTAAATCTTCATCTTCTTGCATACAAGATAAAATTGTTTGTGCTGCACTTTTTAGATGTTCTAATGAACGTAAACAAATAGGTATAATTTTTATACAGTCTCCTTGATACTGTAAAAAAGGCAAAATTACTTCTATACTGTGTTCTTGTTCATGTGCTTTATAATCAGCTGAAAACACTTTATTTTCTAAAATTTTTTTAGCTGTTTCTTGGTCTATTTCCATAGCCCCAAGAGGTGTTTCAAAACTTCCTTTATCCCAAACAGCAAAATCTTTTCCATAACCAGTATGGTTTGGACATAAAATAATACATTTTTTAGGCAAATTAATTTCTGATAAAGTTGTTGCGGCAACTTCACCAGAATAAATATGTCCAGCATGAGGAAGCATACAAATACGAGCTTTTTCTTTTATCATCTTGTTATTTTTAGCTCTTTTTTGTTCTGCTACACGAAAATAATTTTGTAAAGAAGTTCTCAAATTTTCTTCATTTCTATCATAAAAAAGGGAGGCAAATTTCATTTTTCTATTCATTTTTTTATCCTGTATAAAATTTATACGTTGTTTTTTTCATTATGTATTTTTCTTTACTGCTTTTTTACATAAGAAAAGAACTTATAAAATATTATTTATTATATTTCAATAGAATAGATAAAAAATAAATTTTGGCACGCTCTTTGCTGTATGTAGTATAGGAAAAGTTGGTACATCATAGCTTAAAGTAACTAAAAATAATTATTTATAGTCATTTTTGGTTAGTTTTCAAAGGGGATAAATTATTTTTAATTTATCCCCTTGTAATAAGAAGGATTTATAGATGTTTTTTTACCACCATCTGACCTTTTTAAAAAATATAAGCTTTATTTTTATTAGTTTAACTTTTGTATTACTAATTCCAAATAAAGCAAATGTCGCTTGTTATCATACATATCATTCTCATTCTGAAGAATGGCAAGCTAGCAATTTAGATTTACCCTTTTTTGATACAATATTTTCTCTTTTTTCTTTTGAAAAAAATCAATCAATAGAATATCCTCTTGAAAGTTATAAAGAGGCAAAAAAAACAAAAAATACAAATACAATTTTTATTAAAAATTTCAATCATAATAACCATTAAACTAACCTCCTTAAACTCTTTGAAGCATGGCTTATTTAGTCTCTAAGCCTAACAAAAAGCACTTAGTTCCCCTACTAAGTGCTTTTTGTTTTTAATTCAGTTGTTAATTCTGATTATAAAACTTTTTTTACAAAAAAAGCCCTTATAAAAGGGCTTTTCTATTTTATATGGCAAAAAATGCTTATACTTTTGCTGCAGTACGAAGATCATTAATTGCGTCAGTTTTTTCCCAAGTAAATTCAGGAAGTTCACGACCAAAGTGTCCATAGCAAGAAGTTTTTGAATAAATAGGACGTTTAAGATCAAGACGTTTTGTAATATGATATGGACGAAGATCAAATACATCACGTACTGCTTTGGTAAGAATTTCATCAGGAATATCACCTGTACCAAGTGAGGAAACAAGAACAGAAACAGGTTCAGCAACACCAATGCAATAAGCAATTTGAACTTCGCAACGAGGAGCAAGACCAGCTGCTACAACGTTTTTAGCAACATAACGAGCCATATATGCAGCAGAACGGTCTACTTTAGATGGGTCTTTACCAGAGAAAGCACCACCACCATGGTTACCCATACCGCCGTATGTATCGTTAATAATTTTACGTCCAGTAAGACCACAATCGCCAACAGGGCCACCAATTACAAAGCGACCTGTACGGTTAATGTAAATTTGGCAATCTTTTTCATCAAAGAAACCTGATTGGCTAAGAACTGGATAAATAACTTCACGGCGAACAGCTTCTTCAATATCAGCTTGTTCAACATTTGGAGCGTGTTGAGTTGAAATAACAACGTTATTAATACGAACTGGTTTGCCATTTTCATATTCAAAAGAAAGTTGTGTTTTTCCATCAGGACGGAAGAAATCAACAATACCATCTTTACGAACACGAGCTAATTGTAAAGAAAGTTGATGAGCCCAGTAAATAGGAGCTGGCATAAGAGTATCGGTTTCATTAGATGCAAAACCAAACATCATACCTTGGTCTCCAGCACCTTGATCTTCAGCAACTTCACGTTTAACACCTTGTGCAATATCAGGAGATTGTTTATCAATAGAAGACAAAACAGCACAAGTTTGATAGTCAAAGCCCATATCAGAGCTATTATAACCAATATTTTTAATGGTTTCACGTACAACACCTGAAAGATCTGCGTATCCAGAAGTAGTAATTTCCCCTGCAATTACTGCCATACCTGTTGTTACTAATGTTTCACAAGCAACGTGAGAATCTGGGTCTTGTTCTAAAAGAGTATCTAAAATTGCATCAGAAATTTGGTCAGCAACCTTATCTGGGTGACCTTCTGTAACGGATTCAGAAGAGAATACGTATTTACCTTTTGCTGGAATCATAAGTCTCCTTTGCAAAACCTTTTGGTTTTTGCATTATTTTGATTCTATTAAAATGTTATCTATAAGACGTGCTTTTCCAAGATACACTGCAACAGCAATAACAGCACTATCTTTTAGGTTTTCCAATTCTAAAAGTTCATCTTTATCAACCATTTTTACATAATCAATACGAGCTTGAGGAATATGTTCTTGAATAAATTGTGAAAAAATAGCATAAAGAGAATTTGCGTTATGTTCTCCATTTTTAGCTTTTTCTGCTAAAAGTAAAAGTCCTTTACGAATAAAAGGAGCAAGAGAACGTTCTTCTTTTGTCAAATAAGCATTTCGAGAACTCATTGCAAGTCCATCATCTTCACGAATAATATCACCTGCAATAATTTCAACATCTATATTTAAATCACGTACCATGCGGCGTATAATTGTAAGTTGCTGATAATCTTTTGCTCCAAAAACTGCAAAATCTGGTTGAATAAGATTAAAAAGCTTTGTTACAACAGTGCAAACACCACGAAAATGGATAGGACGAGTTTGTCCACACAATAATTTTCCAAGTTCAGGAACTTCTACCCATGTTCCATGATTTTCATTATACATTGCCGTTGCAAGTGGTTCAAATAAAATATCTGTTCCTGCTTCACTTGTTGCTTTATGATCACGTTCTCTATCATTAGGATATGCATCTAAATCTTCATTTGGTGCAAATTGTGTTGGGTTAACAAATCTACTTACAATAACAATATCTGCTTTTTCTCTTGCTTTGTTTATAAGAGAAATATGTCCTGCATGTAAAAATCCCATAGTAGGAACAAGAGCTATTGTTTTTCCTTGTTTTTTCAAACTCTTACAGAGTTCTTTTATTTCTTTTAATTCAGAAACGATTTTCATAAAAAGGCAACCTATATCAATTTATCGTTATATAGTTATATAGTGATTTTTTATTTATATACATTAATTATTCTTATGTCTAGCTTAAAATTAAGGTTTTTATGCTTTTTCTTGTCAAATAATCATTGTGCTTGTATAGTCATACAACTTAATTTAGGAGCATATATGAACCCTCTCTATCAAGGTAAAATTGATAATTTTTGTGCAGCATATTCTGTTTTAAATGCATTTCGCTTGGTTTCAGGTATTTCTGCTTTTCAAGCACGTGATATTTTAAATGATGTTTTTGTGCAAGAAGCAAAAGATATTGAAAACTGGGAACGCATTGTCAAACACGAATCAAATTATCTAAATATGGTTCGATCCATGCTCGAAAAATGGAAAGTTCAGTTAAATTACAACTATTTTTGTCCATTTGCATATCTAGGTAATGAAAAACCAATCATGGGAGATGGTTTTTTAAACCCACAAGTAGACCTTAATACTATTTGGGAAACTCTTATGCAATATGTAAAATACAAAAAAGGAACAGCTGTTATTCGTTTTTGTCGTTTTTTACCAAAGCAAGTAGGCCCAATTGTTGATCATTGGAGTACCATAGCAAAAATTGATGAAAATGAAATTACTCTTTATGATTGTAGCCTTGAAACAACTGGCTGGTATATTTTAGAAAGAGAACGTTTTTTTTCTGCTCCTTTTGGTGCTATCCCTCCTCAAAGTCTTGCTTTACAAATGGGCTATAACCTTGCTTTAGCAGATCGTGAGTTTGGTGTAATTTGTCCTGATTATATTCATATTGTGGAATCAAAAGCCAGTCCTTTTGATATGTTAAAAAGAGCTTTTAATGGCTCTGATATATAACTAAGTTTAAAAAATTAATATCCTATAATTCGTCAATATTCCTATTTATAATATAAAATGTATTTCTAAATTAATATTCTTTTTTGATAAGAAAACTTAAAAAAGTTCTCTTAAACTCGCCCCTCAAATTTTTTCAGCCAAGAGTTCTTTTGCATACAAAAGAACTCTCTTGGACTCTATATATAAATTATACTATGTTTCTAATTTATTTATAACTAGTTAAATAACTATAAGAATAAAAATAATTATTGTATAATCGAGTTCCAAAAAAATTTCACTCTCTAAAAACCAAAAATTAAACGATTTAATGAAAGAGCATAAAAGTAAAATGCAATAAAAAAAGCACCGAAACTATTCGGTGCTTTTTCTTTTTCTAAAAAGAAAAATTAGCGTCTATATACAGTTAAACTTGATCCTATGGATAATACATCTTTTTCGGAAATATTATTAAGAGCAAAAAGTTCTTCTGTACTCATACCAAATTTTTGGGAAATACTCCAAAATGTATCTCCATTTTTCACATGGTATGTTTTTACAGTTTTTGTTTGTGCTACTGAGTAATCAGAACTTGGAATACGAAGTTTTTGTCCAACGCTAAGACTGTTCACTTTCATATTATTATAAGCCATAATTGCAGCAACACTTACATTATAATTTTTGCCAATGCTATAAAGAGTATCCCCTTTTTTTACAATATGCACAATATTTTTCTTTTGTGCTACAACTTGATTCGCAACCTTCTTTGCTCCAGCTGGTAAATTAATTTTTTGTCCAACGCTTAAAGAGTCTCCAACTTCTTTATTTACAGCACGTAAATCATAAACATTAAGATTATACATTCTTGAAATTGAAAATAATGTATCACCACGCTTTACAGTATAAGAACCACTGATAGCTGGGGTATTTGAACGTACTGCAACGCTTGTAGCATTACCACTTACTTTAATTTTTTGACCTACTTTAAGTGTTGTTGGATCAAGATTATTATTTATTGCTTGTAATTGTGCAACAGTCATTCCATAACGTTGTGCTATGGAATAAAGAGTTTCACCTTTTGCTAAGGTATGAATTTTTTGATTTTGTGCTTTAATTTGTTTAGCTTCATTAGCTAAATTTTGCATTTTGCTTTGTTTTTGTGCTAATTGAACAGGTTTTGTTTTAGTAATTATAGAATTTTCTCGTTTTGCACCTGGAACAGTAATTTTTTGTCCTAATGCAATTTTTCTAATATCTCTAATTTGAGGATTAGCACGTTTTAATTCATTTACACCAATATCAAAACGCTCTGCAATTTCACCAAATGTATCACCACGACGAACAGTATATGTTTGTGTGTTTTGTGGACGATTTCCATTTACGGTACTTCTTGCAAGATAGGTATTTGTTGCAGGAACTTTTAATAATGTTCCAATACGTAAAGGCTCACTAATAGGATTTACTTGACGCAAAACATGAATTGGAACACCTGTTTTTTTACTAATACCAGAAAGGGTATCCCCTCTTGCAATGCGATATGTTGACCAACCAGCAACAACACTCATTTTGCTTACTTGTTGTGCTTTTGCTTCTTTTTTTACTGGAACATAAAAATACATATCTCCAGAAAGAGGTGTTACATCACGCAAATATGCTGGGTTATAATTTAAAAATTCATACCAACCCATGCCTAATTCTTTTGCAATAGCGCGTAAATCAGAACCTGGTTGAGCTTTAATAGCTACTGCTTTTTCTGCAATAACTTCATGTCCTTTACCAAGTTCATTTTCTTTTGATTCAAAACCAAGTAATTCAAAGTTACGCATAATTTTAGTCATTGCTAAAAATAATGGAACATATCTTTTGGTTTCGTCTTTAATTTTGATTTTTTCATTTTTAATATTTTCATTAGCTTCCATCAAGTCAAAGAAATTATCTGTACCTGTTTCAGCTAATGCACGGCGAATTTTACCAGGACCAGCATTGTACGCTGCCAAAGCTAAAAGCCAATCACCAAATTCATCATGCATTTCTTGCAAATATTTTGCAGCAGCAACAGTTGCTTTATAAGGATCACGGCGTTCATCTATCCACCAGTTTTGTGTAAGTCCACAATAACGACCAGTTGCTGGCATAAATTGCCACATACCAACAGCACCTGCTCTTGAAATTGCCCATGGATTATAGCCACTTTCAACAAAAGCAAGATATGCTAATTCTTCTGGCATATTTCTTTCACGAAAAACTTTTTTTGTATACTCTAAATAAGGTTCAGAACGATACATAAAACGTTCAATAGTTACACGTCCATTAGGATTTTTAATATAATGCTTATATTCCTCTTCAACAATTTTTAATTGTTCAGAAGAGATCTTTTTATCAATTTCTCCAACAGAAAGAAGTGCTTCCATTTCAGGAGCTAAAAGAGGTCCACTTTCTTCATCAACAGTTTCAATATAGCCTTCATAAAGAGATTCACTTACAGAAACAAGTTCTTCACCTTGATATTCTTTTGTACCACAAGCACTTAATGAAACACAAAGTGCTGATAGCAAAATGCATTGTTTGAAATGTGTTTTTGAAAAAAATTGCACAATCACTCTCCTTACTTTTTACCCAAAATGGGGACTTGTTTTATTATCTTTTTTCAGTATGCTAGAAAAAATTTCTTCATCAAAGGAAAATAGTATATATGAAGGAAAAAAATTATACATCGTATAGCCATCATAGACAAGAAATATCAACCCAAAAAATTAAAAAAAATTCTTCTCGTATACTGCCAGGTCTAAAACCAGTTATGGAATTACTTGAAAACGATCCTGGAAAAATTGATCACCTCTATCTTCGTAAAGCTAAAAATGGTAAAGAAAATCTTGCTATTATCAATCTTTGTAAAGAACATTCCATTCGTCATACTCTTGTAAACGATGAAGCTTTAAGCCGACTTTGTGATAATAGCCAACATCAAGGAATAGCCGTTCGTTTACGCGAAGTAAGCTATATTCCTTTTGAAGATATGCTAGAAAATGCTTTTAATGCTCCCTTACAATTAATAGTTGCCCTTGACCATGTACTTGATCCTGGTAATGTAGGCACGTTAGTACGAACCATGTATGCGTTAGGTGCAGCAGGTCTTGTTGTTCCAAAACACAATAGTGCTTTTTTAGGTGCTGGAGCACAACGTTCTGCTGCTGGTAGTTTAGATAAACTCCCTATTGCTGAAGTAGTAAATTTAGCACGTTCAGTAGAACTTGCAAGTAAATCAGGATATACTACTTATTATGCTGATTTAAATGGATTAAATATTTTTGAAGCCAATACAGAACAAAAATTACACTTTCCTGCTTTATTAGTTCTTGGTAGCGAAGAAAAAGGCGTGCGTCAAGGTGTACAAAATCATTGTTCAACAGCTCTTTCCATTCCTTTTTTAAGAGAATTTGATTCCCTTAATGTAGCTCAAGCAGGAGCAATTTTAATTTCTCGTTTTTTAAATGCTCATATTAATCAAATAAATCAGTAAATAATATATTATACTTATAGTTAAATCACTTCCTTACATTATAATTTTTAGAACATATTTGGGAGAGAACTTGTATAAAAGCTCTTTCCCAAACAATATTACATTGCAAAAACTTTTTTATTTTGCACATGATAAATTTTTGTTCCTGTTACCATTTCCTCTATAATTTTAGCTGTTTTTTCATGGCACGTATAAAAGAAAAATTGTTGTTTATTTTCATCATTTTCCTTTGCATCAACCATAGCACAAAGTAAATTTGCAGTATTTCTAACCCGTTTTTCATCAAAATTCACAAGAATATCGTCCATTAATATAGGCAATGTTCTTTTTGTTGTTGCACGGTGTTTTATATGAGCCAATCGCAAAGAAAGATATAATTGCTCTCTTGCTCCTTGACTTAACATTTCTGCATTTAAAAGTGTTCCATTTTCATCAATAACTAAAACACGTTTATCTTCTAAAGAAACACGTATTCCTTGCCATTTATCATCAGTAATTTTTGTAAAAAATTCTGACGCGATTTTAACAATTAAAGGCTGACTTGTTTCTTCATATTGCTTTTTAGCACGTAA
>SAMEA104404100__coassemble_2859_pt1 | contig 12353 bp, 21 predicted proteins | sample SAMEA104404100__metabat2_high_PE_071 | metagenome-assembled genome bin SAMEA104404100 (sample SAMEA104404100) | Balaenoptera acutorostrata
GTTTCTCCACGTAAGACCCGTCTCGTTGCTCAAAACGTTAAGGGCTTACCAGTAGAAGACGCATTGAACATGCTCAAATTCACGCCTAATAAACCAGCTGGTGTTTTATATGGTGTGGTTCGTTCAGCGTTGGCAAATGCAGCTCAATTACCTGGAATCGACGTTGACTCCATGATTGTAAAAGAAGTGGTTGTTAATGAAGGTCCAACATGGAAGCGTTTTATGCCACGCTCACAAGGCCGTGCTATGCACATTCGCAAACGCACAAGCCACATCACCGTAATTCTCGCGGAAGGACAGGAGTAAGGCTATGGGTCAAAAAGTACATCCTTACGGCTTCCGGCTCGGATATAATAAAAACTGGCTTTCTCGCTGGTACAGTAAAAAAGATTATGCTTCTAATGTTTTTGAAGATCACAAAATCCGTAAACATGTGAAGAAACTTCTTTACGCAGCAGGAATTTCCAAAATTGAGATCGAACGTTTTGGTGATAAAATTCGCCTTATTCTTTCAACAGCTCGTCCAGGTATCATTATCGGACGTAAAGGTGCTGAAATTGAAAAACTTCGTGGTGATCTCAAGAAAAAATTCGGCCGTGAATTTGCACTTGAAGTTAATGAAATTCGTCGTCCTGAAATTGACGCGCAATTAGTAGCAGAAAGCATTGGTGCTCAATTAGAACGCCGTGTAGCTTTCCGTCGTGCTATGAAACGTACTGTTACTATGGCTCGTAAATTTGGGGCAGAAGGTATCAAAGTTACTGCTGGCGGTCGTTTAGCAGGTGCAGAAATTGCACGTTCTGAATGGTATCGCGATGGTCGAGTACCTTTGCAAACCCTTCGTGCTGACATTGATTACGGATTTGCTGAAGCTAGCACCACCTATGGTATTATTGGTATCAAAGTGTGGATCTACAAAGGCGAAATCCTTGATAAAGAGGTGGAACAATAATGCTTGCACCAAAAAGAATTAAATTCCGTAAATGGCAAAAAGGTCGTTTACGCGGTCCAGCTACTCGTGGTGCTACCGTTGCATTCGGTGACATCGGCTTGAAAGCGGTGGAACATGGCAAGCTCTCCAGCCAACAAATCGAAGCTGCACGTATCGCTATGATGCGTCATATTCGTCGTGGTGGTCAAGTTTGGATTCGTGTGTTCCCCGATCATCCAGTTACTGCAAAGCCCCTTGAAACTCGTCAAGGTAGCGGTAAAGGTTCACCAGTGGGCTGGTGCGCTCCTGTAAAACCAGGCCGTGTTCTTTACGAAATTAAGGGAGTAGACCTTGAACTTGCAAAAACAGCTTTGCTTCGTGCTTCTCATAAGTTGCCTATCAAAACTGTTATTGTAACGAGAGAGGGAGCTTTCTAATATGAAAATGATTGAAATTCGTGAATTGAGCGAAAAAGATTTGAAAGAAAAATTGACTTCTCTTCGTCAAGAACTTTTCAATCTTCGTTTTCAACATGCAACTGCACAGCTTGAAAAAACTGCATCAATTCCTGCCACCAAAAAAGATATTGCCCGTATTTTGACTGTTATGTCAGAAAAAGGCATCAAGGCATAGGAGCGTATATGAATAGCGCAATTGAACAGCGCAAGGGCAGAACGCTCGTAGGTATCGTTATTAGCGATAAGAGCGACAAAACCATTGTTGTACGTGTAGAAACGTTGGTAAAACATCCTCGTTTAGGTAAATATGTGCGTCGTCGTAAAAAATGCACAGCACATGATCCAATGAACGAATGTGGCATCGGCGATAAAGTTAAAATTGTTGAATACAGACCAATGAGCCGTAACAAACGTTGGCACTTAGTGTCAGTGCTTGAGAAAGCTATCTAGCCTTAAAGTTTTTTTTCTTTACGCATATTTTTGCTTTTCTTTTTTCTAGAAATAGCATAGTATGCGTGAAGAAAATTTAAGGATTGTATTATTTAAGAGGAATTAAGCCATGATTCAAGTAGAATCTCGTCTTCAAGTGGCGGACAATTCTGGTGCTAAAGAAGTGGCTTGCATTAAAGTTCTCGGTGGTTCTCATCGCCGTTATGCTTCTGTGGGTGACATTATTGTTGTATCTGTTAAAGATGCTATCCCACACGCTAAAGTAAAAAAAGGCGACGTAATGCAAGCTGTTATCGTTCGTACCGCAAAAGAAGTTCGTCGTACAGATGGTTCCTATATTAAATTCGACACCAACGCAGCCGTGCTTCTTTCTAAGCAAGGTGAACCAGTAGGTACCCGTATTTTCGGACCAGTAGCTCGTGAACTTCGTGCTATGAACTTTATGAAAATCGTGTCCCTTGCGCCTGAAGTGTTGTAGGAGCATATTGATATGAATAAATATCGTATTCGCAAAGGTGACGTAGTAAAAGTTATCACCGGTAAGGACGCAGAAGTTGGTAAAGTAGGCAAGGTTTTAAAAATCTTGAAAAAATCCGACCGCGTTTTAGTTGAAAAAGTTAACATGGCAAAACGCCACGTTAAACCAAATCCATATAAACGTGAACCTGGTGGTATTGTTGACAAAGAAATGCCAATTCATGTATCTAACGTAATGGTAGTTTGCCAATCATGCCAAGCTCCAACTCGTGTTGGTTACAGAATGGAAAATGACAAAAAAGTTCGCTTCTGCAAGAAGTGCAACAAAACTCTCTAGAAGGTGCGACGATGACCCGTCTTGAAAGTATTTACAGAGAAAAAGTTGTTCCGGTATTGCAAAAAGAGTTTAATTATAAATCTTCTATGCAGGTTCCTGGAATTGAAAAAGTCTCTTTGAATATCGGCCTTGGTTCTGCAGCACAGAACAATAAGTTGATTGAAGAAGCAGTTCAAGAATTATCAGCTATTGCCGGTCAAAAAGCTGTCGTAACCCGTGCTAAAAAGTCTATTGCTGCTTTCAAACTTCGTGAAGGTATGCCTATTGGTGTTCGCGTTACATTACGTAAAGAACAAATGTGGGACTTTTTAGACAAGTTGATGAACTTTGCTTTACCTCGTGTACGTGACTTCCGCGGTATTCCTGATCGTGGTTTCGACGGTCGTGGTAATTTTACTCTCGGTGTTAAAGAACATATGATTTTCCCAGAAATGGAATCAGATCGTATTGAAAATAGCAAAGGTCTTAATATTACTATCGTTACAACCGCAACCACGGACAAGGAAGGCAAATTGTTGCTTGAGCAACTTGGTATGCCTTTCCGTAAGTAAGGAGATTAGAGTATGTCCCGTACTGCTCTTGAAGTAAAAGCAACTCGTAAACCAAAATTCTCTACTCGTGGTTACAATCGTTGTCCTATTTGCGGCCGCCCACGAAGCTATATGCGTCATTTTGGTTTATGCCGTATTTGTTTTAGAAAAATGGCTCTCCAAGGTGAATTACCTGGAGTTCGCAAATCAAGCTGGTAACAGCAATATAATTTAGGAGAAATCCCATGACCGATCCTATTGCCGATATGCTTACGCGTATCCGCAACGCACACATGGCCCTTCATAAGGAAGTAAGTGTGCCGCGCTCTAAGATGAAGGAAGCTTTAGCATCCATCCTTAAGCAGGAAGGCTATGTGGAAGATGTTAAGGTTGAAGACCGTAACATTACCATTGAGCTAAAGTATGTCAAAGGCCGCCCTGCGATTAGTGGTTTACGCCGTATTAGTAAACCAGGTCGCCGCATTTATGTAAACGCTCACCATATTCCACGCGTACAAAATGGACTTGGTATTTGTATTTTGTCTACCTCTAAAGGTGTTCTCGACGGTGCAAGTGCTCACGATCGTAAAAGCGGTGGCGAACTTCTTTGTGAAGTTTGGTAAGCCAACATACTTAGCAAGGTGGAATAACAATGTCTAGAATTGGTAAATTGCCCATCGCTCTCCCTAAGGGTGTTGAAGTGAAATTGGGTCAAGATATAGTGGAAGTAAAAGGACCTAAGGGTTCTTTGACAACTCCGCTTTGTGACCTTTTGAATTACGAAGTAACAGCTGAATCTGTTACTATTACTCGTAAGGACGCTGAAGATCGCACAACAGCTGCACAACATGGTCTTCGTCGTACACTTTTAGCTAACTGCGTTGAAGGTGTAACAAAAGGTTTTTCAAAGACTTTAGAAGTTATCGGTGTTGGTTATAAAGTTGCTGTAAAAGGTAACATCGTAGAATTAGCACTTGGTTTTTCACATCCAGTTATTGTAGAACTTCCTAAAGGAATTGAAGCTAAAGCGGAAGGCACAAAACTCACCATCTCTGGTTCTAATAAAGAATTAGTTGGTGAAATGTGTGCAAGAATTCGTCGTTTACGTAAGCCTGAACCATATAAAGGTAAAGGTATTAAGTACGAAAATGAAATTATTCGCCGCAAGGCCGGTAAGTCCGGTGGTAAGGGCAAATAGGGGTTATAGATATGATGCTTTCTAAAAATGAAGTTCGCATGAAGCGTAAAGTTCGCATTCGTAAGCGACTCTCCGGCACATCTGAACGCCCTCGCTTAGTGGTGTTTCGCTCTAATTTGCATATTTATGCCCAAATTATTGACGATATGACTGGTGCAACTTTAGCTCAAGCTTCTACTTTAGCACTTGCTAAAGCAGGTCAAAAAGTAGCTTGCAATAAAGCTGGAGCTGAAATTGTTGGTAAAGAAGTTGCTCGTATTGCGTTAGAAAAAAATATTAAACAAGTTGTTTTCGATCGTAATGGATACCTCTATCATGGTCGCATCAAAGCTATTGCTGATGGTGCACGTGAAGGTGGTCTCGAGTTCTAATGGACTAGCCTGTAAGGCAAAAATCTGACTAATAATAGTACAGGAAAAAACATGGAACAAAAGCAAGAAACGCAAGATTCCGGTCTTATCGAAAAAATCGTCCATTTGAACCGGGTTGCGAAAGTTGTTAAGGGTGGTAGACGCTTTAGTTTTAGTGCCCTTGTTGTAGTTGGAGACGGAAACGGAAGCGTTGGTTTTGGTCTTGGTAAAGCTCAAGAAGTGCCAGAAGCTCTCCGTAAAGCTAGCGAAAGAGCTAGAAAATCAATGGTAAAAATTCCTTTACTTGAAGGAACATTACCTTATGAAGTTTTAGGTCGTTTCGGTGCAGGTCGCGTACTTTTGAAACCTGCTTCTCGTGGTACTGGTGTTATCGCTGGTGGTGCAGTTCGTGCAGTAATGGAAGCTGTTGGTATTACCGATGTTCTTTCTAAAGCGATTGGCACAAATAATCCCCATAACGTGCTTCGTGCCGCTATGGAAGGACTCACTTCTTTACGCAGTGCAGAAGAAGTTTCTGAAATTCGCGGTAAGAAGCTTGAAGCTCCTCGTAAATAAGGTAGGAGAATGCCATGTCCGAAATTAAAGTAAAACTCGTTCGCAGTCGTATTGGTATCAAGCCAGCTCAAAAGAAAACTCTTGATGCACTTGGACTTAAACGTCGCGAAATGGTAAAAACATTTAAGGATAATGCTGCTATTCGTGGCATGATCGAACAGGTAAAACACCTAATTGAGGTCAGCGAATAATGAGACTTAACGAACTTTATCCATTCCCTGAAGAACGCAAAACACGTAAACGTGTTGGTCGTGGTGACGGTTCTGGCTTAGGTCATACTGCTGGTAAAGGCCATAAAGGTCAAAATGCACGTGCAGGTGGCGGTGTAAAAGCTGGCTTTGAAGGCGGTCAAATGCCTTTAATGCGTCGTTTACCAAAACGTGGCTTCAAAAACTTTGATTTCAAAGTAACTTTTGAAGTTATCAACCTCGATCGCTTAGAAGCGTCCTTTGAAGGTAAAACCGAAATTACATTAGATGATATTTATAGTCGTGGACTTTGCCGTTACGGTGCACCAGTAAAAATTCTTGGTGGTGGTAACGTAACAAAAGCTTTGACTGTTGAAGCTCATCGCTTTGCTCAATCAGCAAAAGCTAAAATTGAAGCTGCTGGTGGTAAAGTTAATGAATTATGTCAATGTGAGTGCTGCTGCACAGAACAAGCAGAAAAGGAATAGTAAGTGTCAAGCGGAGTAGATAAACTTGCGTCTTCTGGTGAATTACGTACCAAAATTATGTGGACATTCTTTTTATTAGTTTGTTACAGAGTTGGTGCGCATGTTCCAGTTCCTGGCGTGGATACTGCTGCTCTTGCTGACTTCTTCGCACGTTTACAAGGTTCAGTTTTTGCCTTGTTAGATATGTTTTCTGGGGGCGGACTTTCCAATGTGTCAGTTTTCGCCCTTGGAATTATGCCTTACATTTCAGCATCAATTATTATGCAGCTTATGCAAGTAATTAGTCCTGATATCAAACGTATGGCAAAAGAAGAAGGGCAAGCCGGACGTCGTAAAATTACACAGTATACCCGCTATTTAACTGTGGTAATTACTATTATTCAAGGGTTTGGTATTACTGCCTTATTAGAAGGTATGACAAGTCCTGTAAGTAATTTACCTGTTGTACTTAACCCTGGTTTAGAATTCAAAGTTGTAACCATTATAACATTAACCGCAGGTACTATGTTAATCATGTGGTTAGGTGAACAAATCTCAACTCGAGGAATTGGTAATGGTATTTCTTTAATTATCTTTTCTGGTATCGTTGTTGGTATTCCAAGTGCTTTAGCACGAGTTTATCAACTAGTATCAGCAGGGGATATGAGTATACTTTTTGTTCTTTTTCTTATTGTGCTTATGGGAGTAGTTCTTTTTGGTATTGTATTTATGGAAAGAGCGCAACGCAGAATTCCTATACATTATGCAAAAAGACAAATGGGAAGAAAGGTATATGGTGGTCAAACTACTCATTTGCCTCTTCGTATTAACACTGCTGGTGTTATTCCTCCTATTTTTGCACAAAGCTTATTGCTTTTTCCTGCAACTTTAGGTTCTTTTTCAACAGCTTTATGGTTGCAAGAAATAGTGCGTTGGTTCCAGCCAAGTAGCATTATATATAATATTGTTTTTGTAGCACTTATATTCTTCTTTTGTTATTTTTATACAGCGGTAATTTTTGATCCAAAAGATATTGCTGAAAATTTAAAAAAAGCTGGTGGATTTGTTCCTGGTATTCGTCCAGGTGATAAAACCCGTGAATATATTGATGCTGTACTTAGCCGTCTTACTTTGTGGGGTGGTGTGTACATTGCTATAATTTCTGTTCTTCCAATGATGCTTATTGCAAAATTTAACGTACCGTTTTATTTTGGTGGTACAAGCTTATTAATTTTGGTTGGTGTTGCAATTGATTTTATGGGACAAGTTGAATCTCATATGATTTCAAAGCAATACGATAGCTTAATTGAAAAGAATAGAAGAGGTCGTTAGGTATGAAAAAGTTTCGTGGTGTCTATATTAAAAATGAAAATGAAATTGCTAAAATGCGTATTGCTAATGGCATGGTTTCAAGAGTATTAGATGCCTTAGGCGAAGCTGTAAAACCTGGCATCTCAACTATGTTCCTTGAGGACATTGCTCAAGAAATGTGTCGCAAAATGAAAGTGAGACCTGCATTTCAAGGATATTGCGGATTTCCATTTGCTTTATGTTGTTCTGTAAATGAAACCATAGTACACGGATTTCCTTCTAAGGATCGCATTCTAAAAGAAGGTGATATTGTTAGTTGTGATATGGGTGTTTGTTATGAAGGTTTTTATGGTGATAGTGCTAGAACCTTTTTTGTAGGTGAAGTATCTGAAGAAGCTAAAAAACTTTGCAAAGTTACAGAAGAATGTTTGCATAATGGAATTGCGGCTGCTACTATCGGTAATTCTTTGTATGATATTTCTGCGGCGGTGCAGCGACATGCAGAAAAAAATGGGTATCATGTTATAAGAAATTTTGTGGGACATGGAATTGGTGCTTCACTTCATGAAAAGCCAGAAGTTCCAAACTTTGTTCCAATGGGTGGAAATAATATTCCATTACAAGAAGGTATGGCGCTTGCTATTGAGCCTATGCTAGCTGTTGGAACGTATGAAGTAACAATTCTTCCTGATAAATGGACAGCAAATACAAAAGATGGTAGTCTTGCTGGACATTTTGAACATAGTATAGTGATAACATCAGATGGACCTGAAATTTTAAGTTTATCTTCAAATTATACAGGTACTTGCTGATAAAAATATGGAAATGGTGAGGATAGCCTCTTGACAAGGATAGAAATATCCACTAATAAACACAATTCCAACGCTAACGTTGAGTTTTGAATAAAACGGAGAGAGCGATGAAAGTTAGGCCGTCCGTAAAAAAAATCTGCCCTAAGTGTAAGGTAATTAGACGTAAGGGTGTTCTTAGAGTTATCTGCGAAAACCCCAGACATAAACAACGTCAGGGCTAACTTGCAGGAGTAGTACTGTGGCAAGAATTGCAGGTGTTGATTTGCCTCGTGGCAAAAGAGCGGATATTGCGCTCACCTATATCTATGGCATTGGTCCAAAGACTTCTTTAGAAATCTTTGAAGCTACCAAGATTGATTGGAATCGTAGCATTGATGATTTAAATGCTGATGAGGTGAACGAACTCCGTAAGGAAATTGAATCAAATTATAAGGTAGAAGGCGATCTTCGTCGTGAAGTAAGCTCTAACATCAAACGTTTAATGGATGTTGGTTGCTATCGTGGACTTCGTCATCGTCGTGGTTTGCCTGTTCATGGTCAACGCACAAAAACCAACGCACGTACTCGTAAGGGTCCACGTCGTGGTGCTGTGGGTAAAAAGAAGTAAGGGTACTGCCCTCTAATGATTCTGGATTATAATCCAAGGGAAGTGTACAATGGCTAGAGCCAAACGCGCAGTTAAAAAAAGAGAAAAGAAGAACGTACCATTGGGTGTTGCCCATATTCAAGCGTCCTTCAATAATACCATTATTACCTTTACCGATACTCGTGGCAATGCTATTAGTTGGGCATCTGCCGGACAAAGTGGTTTTAAAGGTTCACGTAAATCCACTCCTTTTGCTGCTCAAGTAGCTGCTGAAACAGCTACTAAAAAAGCACAAGAAAATGGAATGCGTACTGTTGGTGTTTACGTTAAGGGTCCCGGTGCTGGTCGTGAATCTGCATTGCGTGCAATTAACGCAGCAGGTTTTAAAGTTGCGTTCATTCGTGACGTAACCCCTATTCCTCATAACGGATGTCGTCCTCCAAAACGACGCCGCGTATAATCAGGAGATAGAACCGTGGCTAAATATAATGATGCAAAATGCCGTATTTGTCGTCGCGAAGGTGCAAAATTATTTTTGAAAGGTGATCGTTGCTATACTGATAAGTGTGCTCAAGATCGTCGTCCATATGCACCAGGCCAACATGGTCGTGCTAGAAAGAAGCTTAGTGAATATGCACTTATGCTTCGTGAAAAGCAAAAAGTACGTCGTATGTACGGTGTATTAGAAAAACAATTCAGAGGATACTTCTACTCTTCTGATATGGCGAAAGGTGTTACAGGTGAAAACCTTCTTAAAACCTTAGAACGCCGTTTAGATAACGTTGTTTACCGTATGGGATTTGCAAATTCCAGAGCACAAGCTCGTCAGCTTGTACGTCATGGTATTTTCACTCTTAACGGACACAAAGTTGATATTCCTTCTTTGCAAGTTAAAGTAGGTGATGTTATCGTTGTGAACGAAAAGAATCGTCAAATTCCAGTTATTGCTGATGCTCAAGGTGCAATCGCTCGTCGTGGTTGTCCTGTATGGCTTGAAGTTGATGGTGCAGCGTTTAAAGGAACAGTAAAAGCATTACCTCAACGTGACGATATTCAAACTCCAATTAACGAGTCCTTTATCGTTGAACTTTACTCCAAATAAGCAGGAGTGTACATGTCTACAAATCAAACCAACAGGCTCATCAATGCTCGTAACTGGGGTGTACTTGTTAAACCTGATCAAATTGTTCGTGATAATGAAGTTTCTGGTTCAATGTATGGAAAATTCATGTGCGAACCACTTGAACGTGGTTATGGTACTACCATTGGTAATGCTTTACGCCGAGTATTGTTAGCTTCTTTACAAGGTTCTGCGTTTGTGTCTGTAAAAATTGCTGGTGTTCAGCATGAATTTACCACAATTCCAGGTGTTCTTGAAGATGTAACTGATATTATTCTTAATATTAAACAAGTTCGTCTTGCAATGGATACTGATGCTCCTCAAAAATTAACTTTGAAAGTTAATAAAAAGGGTAAGGTTACTGCTGCTGATATTCAAGAAAATCAACATGTTGCAGTGTTGAATCCTGAATTGCACATTGCAACTTTGACAGAAGATGTTGAGTTTGACCTTGAATTTGAAGCACGTATGGGCAAAGGCTATGTTCCAGCAGATATGCATACTGGTCTTAATGATGAAATTGGTCTTATTAAACTTGATTCCAGTTTTTCACCTATACGTAAGGTTTCTTATACGATTGAACAAGCACGTGTTGGTCAAATGACTAACTATGATAAGCTTATCTTAGAAGTATGGACAGATGGTTCTATTACTCCAGAAGATGCTATTGCTTATAGTGCTAAAATTATAAAAGAACAGATTGCTGTGTTTATCAACTTTGATGAACAAGTATCTGATGAAAGTTGTCTTGGTGCGTCTGACGCAGGAGATATTAACGAAAATCTCTTCAAAAGCATTGATGACCTTGAATTATCTGTTCGTGCAACTAACTGCTTACATGGAGCACAAATTGCAACTGTAGGTGAATTAGTACAACGTTCAGAAAATGATATGCTTAAAACAAAGAATTTTGGTAAAAAATCTCTTGATGAAATCAAAGAAATGCTTATTAGTATGGGACTTGATTTCGGTATGAAAATAGACGGATTTGACAAAAAATACCAAGAATGGAAAAGGAAGCAACACCATGAGGCATAACAATTCTGGTAGAAAGTTGGGCAGAAATCCTTCCCATCGTAAAGCAATGTTTAATAACATGGCTAAAGCTCTTTTGATTCATGGTCGTATTCGCACTACTGTTGCAAAAGCAAAAGATTTACGTGGTGTAGTTGAACCTCTTATTACTCTTGCTCAACGTAATGATGTTCATTCACGTCGTCTTGCTTTCCGTGTACTTGGTGATCACCAATTAGTAAAATCACTTTTTGATGAAATTGCACCAAAGTATGCTGGTATTCCTGGTGGTTATACAAGAATTATGAAACTTGCTATGCCAAGAAAAGGTGACAGTGCTCCAATGGCTATTATTGAACTCACTAAACATGAGAGCAATGCAGAAGCTGTTGCTGCTGAATAAGACTTTGTTATAAAGTTTAAAAAGCTCCAATCAAATAATGATTGGAGCTTTTTTTTGTTGTTTTTACTTAATAAAAGAATCTCATTCGGGTGACCTAAGAAATTTTTTGATACAAGATTTTCTTTTTTTTTGCTTACATTTAATGTGTTTGTTAATTATTCCCAAAGGTGGATAGTTTATTATTAAAGATATAAAAGTTTATTATAAAACTGTTTAATTTAAATATTATTTTTTTATATAGAAGTTATATACAAGTAAAAATAAAAAGAGAAATATTCAAAATTTTTATATTATTGTTTGAACAAAATAGTATAATAAATGAATATAGTAACAGTGGGCTTAGAATATATTTAGATATTTGTTTATTTAATGAATTATAAATTTATTTATTTAGTTATTTATTGTTTCATTATGTTATATATTTAATTAGGCTTGATAGTTAAGTGTAGCAATAAGCATTGTTAGAGAATAGCTAATTATTTGTCATATTGTATAGCGATTAGGAATAACTATATGTTGAAAAAAAATTAAACAAGATAAAATTATCAATCTTAATATTTGTAAATTAAATTTATGTATCTTTTAAGTGGATAAATATGAAAAGATATGACGTAAATGGTTTTAGTAAAAGTTATTTGATATATTTATAATTTATTAGGATTTAAGCTTCTTATATACTCTTATAGATCAAAGTAACTCGTTGTGATTTTAGAATTCCTTATTTATAAATTGCACTAAATTAATTAAATTTTAGCGAATCATATTTACATATTAGATTTTTATATTGTAAAATGGTTAATTATTATGTGAAAATAGATATAAATGATAATTCAATGAGTTAGGTGAGTATATGAAATCGCAAAAAATTACATGTTATTTATTAAAGGATTGTGCCAAGTTATTTAGGAATAAGAAAAAAAATAATTCTTGTAATGGTGAAATAATAAGAATAGAAATTAATGATAATACTATTCTGTATTATAAAAAAGTTAAATATCGTTCACGAGTATATGATTTTCTTTCTACAATTGATAATATTGATAATTTTTCTATATTGTTTGAAGATGTAGTAAGGTTTGATGCTTTAATAATTAAAGAAATTAAGTATAAAAACAAAAAAGTCTGTTTTGCATTAAGTTTTAATG
>SAMEA104404100__coassemble_2867_pt1 | contig 12337 bp, 11 predicted proteins | sample SAMEA104404100__metabat2_high_PE_071 | metagenome-assembled genome bin SAMEA104404100 (sample SAMEA104404100) | Balaenoptera acutorostrata
CAAAAGCTTGCGTTGATTATCAATGCTCTTTTACTGGAGAATGGGATAAAAAAGAAGAAAAACCTAATTTCCTTATTGAAATTGAAGTGCCTGTTACAACTGTTTGCCCATGCTCAAAAGCTATTAGCCAATATGGTGCACATGGACAAAGAACAATTATAAAAATGCAAATCAAATTAACTAAATTTTCTTGGCTTGAAGAATTTATTCATATAGCTGAAAAAGCTGGTTCTGCACCTATTTATTCAATATTAAAAAGACCTGATGAAAAATTTGTTACAGAACAAGCCTATGAAAATGCGTATTTTGTGGAAGATGTTGTACGTAATGTTGTAAATAGTCTTGAAAAACATGAGCATGTTGAATGGTATAAAGTTGAAGTTGAGAGCCATGAATCTATTCATGGACATAATGCTTTTGCTGTTATTGAGAAAAAAATATAAAAATTCTTTTCTCCTTTTATTCTATAAAAATATACATAACGTCTTATATCATACCTCACCATATATTTTATAATAAGATGTATTTCTAATTTATTTTTAGAAACACTCCCTAACAAAAAACATTCCTTCTCATAAAAGAAATGTTAAATTAAAAGTTTTTGAAAGAGAATTTTAGGAGGAGAACTTTTACAAAAGTCCTCCCCTTAATAAATTCCAATAAAAATAACACAAAAAAAAGCAACGTATAAACGCTGCTTTTTTTTGTTCCTGATAATCTCTAAAAATAGAGAAATATTTTAATCATCTAAACTATAATGAACAGGAATAATAATTTTCATTCCTGCTGTTTTTCCAACAGAAAGACCAATAAGTTCTTTTCCTAGCCTTTTACAAGCATTATCAAGCACTACTTTACCTGAACTTTTATTTAAACTTGTTGCAATTACTTTTCCATTATTATCAACTTGCACTAAAAGCTCACAAGTTCCTTCTGCCCCTGATCTTCTTGCTTGTCTTGGATAACTTTTTCTTTTTTCAATTTCTTGTAAAAGTCTAGCCAAGATTTGACTTTTTTGAGCATTATCTGGTTTAGTATTACCAACAGCTTTAGGCACAGCAACTTGACTTTGTGCTGTAACACCTTCAACTTCTTTTACTTTTTGAGGTGCATTTTGCACTTTGGGTGGAGCTTTTTGTATTTTCTTTTTTATTGGTTTTGGTGGGTCTTTTTTTATTACTTTTGGCTCTTCAGGTTTTACCTTTGGCTTTTCCACCACTTTTTCCACTGGTTTTACTTCTTTTGGAATAGTAAAATCAGAGTCTTCTGTTACTATTTTTTCATAATTTTGTTTTTTTACTTCTTTTACAACCGGAGGTGTATAGGTACGCATAACAAGTTGTATTTTGCGTTGCCCAACTGGTAAAGAAATTGTTTTTTGAGGTGTAAAAAAAGACATAAACACAATGAAAAAAAGTATACTGCCCATGCCACAAAAAGCAAAATTACGGCTTTTTCTGTCAACATGCTCACCATAAACACGCCAAAATAAAAAAGGATATTGAGGGTTATTGAGCTGTCTTTGACTGCTGAGTGCTGATGACAAAGCGTCCCTCCTTTTTTACTTTTGCAACGTCAACAACTTTTACAAAAGCATCAAAAGGAGCTTTTTGATCAACATATAAATTAAGCAATGCTTCTGGTCTTTCATCAAGCACAGCTTCAATTTCTGTTACATCAATTTGTCTTCCCTCATAATGCATTGAACCATCAGCTTTAATAGAAATCACTTGTTCTTTATTAGTACTGCTTGTTGATGAGGTTTCAGCACTAGGTAATACTATGTCAAGAACAGGTCTACTAAAAGTTGTTGTCATAATGAAAAAGATGAGTAACATAAAAATAACGTCAATAAGTGGCGTTAAATCAACGTTTGGTTCTTCTTCTAACTCATGCATGATGATGTTCCTCACAAGAACATTTTTTGTTCTTCACTTTTTCTAAAGCACGATAACTATGTTCAACAGCAACAATATGGAATCCTTTAAAGCGTAGGATAAGAAAATAATATGCCATAAGAGAAGGAATAGAAACACAAAGTCCCATAATTGTTGTAATTAAAGCTTCCCAAATTCCTGTGGCAAGCATTGCAGCATCAGGAGCAACATTTTGCCCAATGGTTTGGAAAACTGTAACCATACCAAAAATAGTACCAAGTAAGCCCAACATTGGACTCATAACAGAAATTAACCGTAAATAAGAAATTTCACGGGTAATTTGCTCAAAGTTTCTGTGGAATAAATACGCAACTTCTGCTCTAATATCTTCAGAGTGATTAGAGTGAGTTTGCACAATATCCCGAACAATACAAGCAAGTGGATTTTTTTGACATTTGCATAAAGCTTCATCACTAAATTCACGTTGTTCAATATCAGGATATGTACGTCTAAAATCACGCCATACAATAAATAAAAAGAAAAAACTTTTTAATGCAAAATAAATAGCTGCACAAGCTACTAAAACAAGCACACAACCAGCTGGTCCAATAGCTTTATAGATGCCTGCAAAATCAAACATTTTAAACCTCTGTTTGAATATCTATAACTTTTGTAAGCATAGAACGAATAAATTGTTTTACATTTTCAAGATCTTGTTCATTAGGGTGTTTTTTTGCTTCTTCAATACGAGCTTTGCGTTCTTCTGTCATAGGGTGACCACCAGCATTTGGCATTTTAGCCATAGCTTGTAAAAGTTTTGGGTCAACTTTTCCTTGACAAAGCCAAGAACCAAGCACAGTATTTCCTCTATCTTTCACAAGAGCTTCCCCATTAGCCATACTTTCTTTTGCATGGTCAGAATCAGGATAAGCACCTAATGTTCCAAAAAGAATAACTTTTGAATTTTGGAGTTTTTCAAGCCACTTACAAGTTTTTGTATCAGGTCTACCTCTATCTACCCAATAGCCTACTGCAACAAGATCATAATCTTCAGTATTTGGAGCATCTTCAATAGCAAAAATATCTGCATTTGGCATAACTTCTGCAACAGCTTCTGCTACCATTTTAGTATTTCCTGTAAGTGTAGAATAAACAACCAATGATTTCATATTTTTTCCTTTATTATCAGTATAATATGGAGGAATATAATTCCTCCTTTTTCTTTTTTTAGATAATTTATTTTAATTCTTCTTTAATTTTAAAAAATGCATCACGAGCAGAAGGAATTAATACTTTCTTTTCACGTCCTACATAAATAGCAAAAGCAACGCTACCATCTTCTGCAAAAAATTGAACAGAATGACTTTCTAAACCCATAAAAGGAATTGATAAAAAAGCAATATGAGCAATAGCGTCTGCTTTAATATGTCCACCTAAAGGATTTTCACCCATAAGATTATAATAGCCATGCCCTTCTTTTCCTTGAGGAATAGTACATTTTATTTCAATAACATGGCCTGCGTGTTGCACAATAAATGTTGCTTTTTCCCAAGTAGTAAGATTATCCCATACCTTAGAAAAATTACTTCCACTTGTTACGCTACACATTTCATAAGGCAATACTTCAGCAATTTCTTTTTCTGTAACACCAAATTGTGATGCTAAAGAAGAAAGCATAATAGGCTTTTTTTCTTCCAATACTTTTTGAACTTTTTGTGATAATTCTTGATTTGACATACTTTTCTCTTTTTTCCTAATTTATAAAAATTATCCATAATAATATTATGGAATTATTTAATTATTCCCTTTGAACAAATTAATTTGTTACTAAAGGTAAACGCAATGCCCTAGTACAAGAACGTTTCATAAGTTCAAGGTCATGGGTAATAACCAAAACAGCTGCACCACGTTCTGCAAGTATTTGTAATGCATGAGCAATACGTTTCATATTTCCACCATCAAGACCACTTGTAGGTTCATCTAAAATTAATACATGTGGTTTTTTAGCAAAAGCACAAGCAATAACTAAACGTTGCTTTTCCCCACCTGATAAAGATTGCGGATGACGCATTCTAAGTTGTTCTAAACCAAAAAGATTTAATAACTCCGTTATTTCCTGTTTTCGTTGTTGTTTTAGAATATCTTTTGCACGAGATTTTTCTTCTTTATTAGCAGCAAGAGAAAGACAAACATCTATTTCTTGTTCAACAGTTTTCATGTGTAATTGGTGGTCAGCATTTTGCAAAACAATACCAACAGATTTTAATAACTCTTTAGCATTACATTCTTTGTTTTCAATAAAGAATGTACCTTCATTAGCTTTATTCAATCCTGTCATAAGTCTTGCAAGAGTAGTTTTCCCAGTTCCATTATCCCCTATAAGAGCCGTAACCCCTTTTTGCAATTTTACTGTTGCATGAGAAAAAATAGGCTTTTGTCCTTTATACGCAAAGGTTAAATCTTCAATACAAAATTCTGTATCCTCTCTTTTTATTACAGAACAATCTGGCAAGCTTTGTCGAACATCTTCCACATCACTATCACGAAGATTACATTCTTGACGTATTTTCTCATCATCTAAAAGTGAAAAATCACCTCGTGCAAATATTTCCCCATTTTTCATAATTACAACATGATCTGCAATTCCCTTTAACCAATATAATCTATGGTCAACAACTAAAATTGCTAAGCCTTGTTGTTTTAATTCAAGTAAACGTTGAGCCAAATCTAATGTAGATTCAGGGTCAAGGTTTGCTGTTGGTTCATCTAAAACCAATATTTTTGGTTCTTGACTCATAATAGAAGCAAGACCAACTTTTTGCTTTTGTCCTTCTGATAATTCATGAATAGATTGCCCTAATATATGAGAAATACCAAAATTTTTTGCTGCTGTTTCAATTTTTGTTCTTGTAACTTCAGCAGGTAAGCCTCGCCATTCATGCACAAAAGCCAATTCATCTTCCACGCCTAGAGCAAAAAATTGTTGTTCTGGATCTTGAAACAATGTACCAACAAGTGTAGACATATCTTTTAAAGGAAGCTCTAATGTATTTTTATTTTCAACAAAAACAGCTCCTTCTAATTTTCCTTTAAACCAACTTGGACATAAACCATTAGCTAAACGCATAAGGGTACTTTTTCCACATCCACTTTGTCCTGATACAAGAACTATTTCCCCTGCTTTAACGTGCAAATCTATATTTTGTACTGCTGGTTTTTCTGAAAACGGATAAGTATAAGTAACATTTTCAAAACGTATCATAATAACCTCTTAATGCATTCCACCTGCTGGAATTGTTCCCCACATAAAGTGATATGTAAGAGCTATTGCACTTACAAGCACAGCAAGAACTATAAGAACAGTATCTCTTTTCGTCCAAGCAGTTTCTCTAAAAGGTACAAAACGACTATTTGCATCTAAACCTTTAAGCTCTGCTGCCATTCCAAGTTCTTCAGAAGTACGCAAAGAACGGAATAAAAGAGGAGTAAACATAAGACGAAGCATCATAAGAGGATGACGAAACATTTCTCCAAAACTTAAATTATATCCACGTATTTTAAGGGTTTCAGAAACTTGTTTTATATCATTCATAAATGTAGGAATAAAACGAATCATAACCGCACCCGGTATATATATGCAAAAAGGTAAGCGTAAACTTTTTAATGCAGTTAAAAGTGCTTGTATTCTACATGTAAGAGCAAGAGGTAACACAACATTTAACATAACAATTCCCCGTAAAAATGGCACTAAAACACCACTTATAGAAAATGGCATACTAGGCATTAGAAGGGAAAAGCCATAAGTAAAAAGACCAGCAATAACAATCATTATTGCCATAAAAGCATAGGCAATAAAAACAGCTTTATATCGACGAATAGAAAGAGCATATATAAAAGATGCAACAAATAAAATTACTTGCCCTTCAATAGAAGAAATAATAATTGTTACAATAGAAGCTAAAAAGCTTACAGCCATTCTTGCTCTAACATCAATTTCTGGTATATCATTTATCGTATCTAAAGTTTTAGTATCGTATAATGCCTGCATGACGAAGTTCCTTTACAGCTTTCACTCCAGTAAAAAGTCCACAAATTGACCCAATATAGCCAATAACAACAATAGGAATAATCATTAAAACCATAGCAGGATTTTCACGCATAAATATCCATGATAAACCTAAAGACAGTGCTTTTGACACAAGATCAAAAACAGCAGCTCCTAAAACTTTATTCCAAACACTTTCACTTTCACGCTTTGGATACATAGCTAATTCAGCAACCAAAGCAGCAACTAATAAAGGAGGTAATAAGGTAACACTAGCACCAAGCAAAAGCATACTTACTATTATATTAATAATAGTGAATAAAAATAATGTACCTATTTTATTCACTCTACAAAGCATTACTACTAAAAGCATAGTAAAAATAAGATTTTTTCCCATTAGACTAATGGGATTCATTCCGCCTCCAGCAAGGGCTACTAAAAGTGTTGTAACTTTTGAAGCAGCTGCAAATACACCGATTACAACTAAATCTTGTGCTGAAAAACGGTCAAAAGGTGATGTCATATATTCTCCAATTTCCTCTTATCTATAACAAGAGAGGAAAATTCCCCTCTTGTTATATTTTGAGTTAGAAATTCATATTCAATTTGAGATTAAAATGAACTCCTGGCTCAACCATAGCATTTGTATATTTATATTCTTTATCAAAAATATTTAATACTTCTGCTACTACATTATATTTTTTATCTTTACCAAAATCTACACCCATTGCAAAGTTTGCTGTTGTAAACCCACCAATATGATAATCACTTTCATGGCTAGCACTTTGATAATCTGTTGCAGATTGGCTTCTTGCATAAAGATCTGCTGTCAAATCAAGATTTTCGTTAATTGCTTTTGCAAAACGAACACCATAACGACTAACCCAAGTTGGAGTTGCTGTATCATAAGTGGTAAAACCTTTACCATCATCAAATTCACGTTTCATCCAAGTAAGTGTTGTATATGGGGTAAATGTTGCAAAACCAGTTACAAAATCATGGCTTAAAGAAACTTCTGATCCAAATGTTGTTGCACTTGATACGTTTTCATAAGTAAAAACTTTTGGTGCTTTTTCAACAGTTGCAATATAATCATTTGAAGTAGCATAGAAGAATGCAATATCAGCGTTTGTTACACCATTATTCCATCTTGCACCAATTTCAAAATTATTTGACGTTTCTGGTTTAAGATTTGGATTACCAATAGTAGTTCCTCCACCCATTTCAGAACCAATATATTTTTCTGTCAAGTTTGGAACACGAAAACCTTGAGCCCATGTAGCACGAAGTGCTAAATTATCAATACCAGTCCACACTAATCCAAGGTTAAACACAGGACGAGAATTAGAAGCAGAACCTAAGTCAGCACCACCTGTACGTTGCCCTGTAAAAGGTGGAAGACCTGTTCCCCATTTATATTCATCACCACGAGTTAACTCTGTTTTTACATGAGTCCAACGAACCCCATAACTTAATGTAAAATCATAAGGTAAATATGTTTCCATTGAAGCAAATACTGATTGACTTAATTGATTACCATCATAATATTTATGTGTCATAGTATGAGTTCCAGTAGGAGGTGGCATTGTCATATCTTGTTTTGCAGTACCAAAGGAAGTCATATCATCATAATAAAAATCATATCCAGCTATAAGATAATGATTTTCACCTAAATGCCAATCTGTTTGTAAAGTAACACCGTATGTATCAACAGTATTATTTGATGAGTTATCCATTTTTAACATTGGCATTGGATTTACAAAGTTACGCATTTGTTTTTCAGAACGTTGAAAATATGTATCAACTCGTACACGAGCCAAGTAATCTGTTAAATCTTTTAATTCTACAAAAGCAGAATATTTTTGACGAGACCAATCAGGTACTTGTACATAGAAATTTGCATTAGGATCTAAATACATTTCCATATCTGTACTATTAAAAGACCCTTTAAAATAATCTACTGCACCACCAACAACAAAATGTTCATTAATTTCTTTACTTAAGAAACCACTAAAATCTCTTTGACGAAAATCTGTATTATCAAAAGTTCCAATAGGAGTATGAATATCACCGTGATCAGCATAAGACCCTGATAAACGATATTCCCAACCATTTTTTGCTCCAGATACAGATAGACCTTCTGTAAAACCTTGTGATGCACCACTATATTCTACAAAAGCATTACCTTCTAAAGCTTTTTTACCACCTTTTTTGGTAATAATATTAACCACACCACCAATAGCGTCAGAACCATATAATACTGATGCAGGCCCTTTAATAACTTCAACTCGTTCTATACGGGAAGGATCAATAAGAATAGGAGCACCTGACATAGATTTATGTTCAGAAATTTTTTGTCCATCAATCAAAATTAATGTACGGAATGCATTTTCACCACGAATAGAAAGACGTTTTAATCCTTGTGAGCCATCACTTTGAATTTGAACACCTGGCACATCTTGCAATAACTCCCCAACAGTTCTTGCCCCAGAACGTTTTACATCTTCAGAAGTCATTACAGTAACACTCATAGGAACATCTTGTAATTCTTTTTCAATACGTGTTGCTGTAACATAAACATTACCAGATTTTACTGTTTCTTCTGCATTTACTACTGGAGCAGAAATAAACATACCACTCATAAGCAAAAGAGCAAATTTTATTGCGGTTTTACTTAACCTTTTCATAACCAACCTTTTACTATTTTTAGTATTTACCTATTACTTTATGCTTTATACAAACATAAAGTCCCTAATCCCAAAAAAGCCAATACTATTTAACTTCTAAAAAATGCTTGATAAAATCTTGCAATAAATGTGATAAATTCACTTGCCAGAATTGTCCTGCTAAAGTAAGCACCATTACTTGCCCTCTCATTTCAATAAGTCCAGCCCTTTGCCATTGTTCTAAAAGTGGTTGTAATGGAGCTAATAATTCAAGATTATACATTTTTTCAAGTTTAACAAAATCTACCCAACCTTGTTCCATTGATTCAGCCACATGGCGGAAGAAATGAAAACGAGAATTTGGTTCGGTTAAACTCATGATTGGCTTTTTGCCTTCATTTACTAATTCTATCCATTTGGCATAATTAGGTTGATTTATATAGAACCAGCCAGCAAAATTACCACCAGCACCAGGACCAAAAGCTAAACAATTTGCACGACCTTTTACTTTTAAATTATAAAGGTTACGTTCTCTTGTTGTTCTTGCCCAGTGAGTTAATGATAAACGGCGATAAAATGCATTTTGCAATTTTTCAACGCCAGCTTTAAACATTGCTGATTGCATTGGTACATCAGCACAAGGTTCAATCTTACCTTCTTTAATAGCTTTTCCAAGTGGTGTTTGACCATAAACATTTAATTGATAACAATCCATACCATCTAAATCTAATGACATAGCTGCTTCAATATCTTCAAGCCATACGTCCATTGTTTGCATTGGAAAACCAAAAATAAGGTCAACAATAACTGCTGCTTGGCGATAACTCATTAAAAGCTCAAGACGACGCATAACATCTTCTTTACTTGCTAAACGTGCCATTGCCTGACGAACTTTTGTATTAAAACTTTGTACTCCAAGAGAAAAACGGTTTGCTCCACCTTCAAAGCAAGCTTCCATTTTATCTTGACCAAAATTATAAAGTCGTCCTTCAATAGTAATTTCACAATCATTAGCAAGTGGTAAATGTTTTTTTACTGCTTTAATTAAACGTTCTAAATCTTGTGCTTCTAAAGAAGTTGGGGTACCACCACCAAAATATACAGCATGAACGGGATCAATTTGCATTGCCCTTTTGCCATTCCAAAGTTCTAATTCTTTGATTAATGTATCTGTATACTTTGCACTTTCTTCTTTGCTGTATCCTCTATTATAAAATCCACAATAAAGACAGTGTGTTTCACAAAATGGTACATGAATATACGCAACACTATCATTTTTTCTTGGTTCATCTAAAACGCGAGCCATTACTTCATCAATTTTTTCAGCAGGAACAGCCCCACTACTAATTCCAGGGTGAACAGCTATTTTACCATCAAAAGCTCGTGAAAGTGGATCAACACCTTCTTTTGCAAAATACTTTTCAATACTCCATTCCTCAGCTTGAGGACGATTAGCATGGTTTGAATGATTCATAAATTCTCTCTATTAGTAATTATAATGAATAATATTTCATGGGATTTATATAAAATGAAAATGAATGTCAAGTTAATTTAATATATTTATATATGACTTTATTAAAAATATTTTTTCATAAATCACTCTATCATACATTTAATAATTAACTATAATAATTAAATATTTATTAAATCAATCAAATAAATAAATTATTTTCATTTTTATATTTTTTATCTAAAATTATCAAAAATAAAAATCATTTTCATTTCATAATATTTTATATTTTTTAGGGGAAGAACTTTTTCAAAAATTCTTCCCCTAAAACCCTTTTTCAAAAACTTTTAATACAAATTCTAATCTAACCTTACTAATGCTGTTTCTAATTTAATTTTCATTGATTTTTTTAAAAAAATAATTTCCCCAAATATCATATAGTCAAGAAAATTTGGTAAAATAAGTTTTAATAAATTTACCTATAATAACTCTTAAAAAGTAATAAGTATTTTCATAACTATTAAGACCACCAGTTAACTAGATAGTCTTTATTATACTAATGTAACAAAAAAAGCTCTTTTGTACGCAAAAGAGCTTTTGGATTAAAAAGTTTGGAAGGGAGAGTTTGGGAGGAGAACATTTTCAAAAGTTCCCCTCTCAAAAAAACTATTTTGTTCGTGTTTTCATAAGCGATAATACAATTCCCAAGAAAAGACAAAGCATAACAACACCAAGTGAGAGCATTGGTGCTATGTGATAAGAGAATATTGTTCCTATTAAAAGTTTTATACCTATAAAAACTAAAATAACAATTACTGCATACTCTAAATAACACAAATATTGTTTTGCTCCTGCCAATAAAAAATACAAGGAACGCATACCCAAAATAGCAAAAATATTACTTGTATAGACTAAAAAAGGTTTTTCTGTAATAGCAATAACAGCAGGCACACTATCAAAAGCAAACATTATATCTGCAAACTCAATACAAACTAAACATAAAAATAATGGAGTTACTGCCCATTTTGAAAATATTGTTTTAGCATTTTCAACTTGAGGATTACGAACAAAAAAATCATGTGATTCAATACGTGGGTAAATTGGATATATTTTTTTTACAAGTTTTACACTCCAGTGATTACTATAATCTTCAATTTCTTCATGCTCTGTTTGCGTATTTTTCCACATTGCAAAAGCTGTATAAAGTACAAATACCCCAAACACTATCAATGCTGGTTTTCCTAATAAAGCAATAATTGTAGTACCTGCAAAAATAAATACAAATCGTAATACTAATGCTCCAATAATACCAAAATATAACACTCTATGTTGGAATTTATCTTCAATCGAAAAAGCTGTAAAAATTGCCATAATTACAAATAAATTATCAACAGAAAGCGTTTTTTCTAAAAAATACCCAGCTAAAAATAATTGGCTATCAGCCGCACTATGTTTATAATAAACATAAACAGCAAAACACAAAGCAAAAATAATCCAAAATGCTGACCATAATGCAGCACTTTTCATAGAAATAGGTTTATCTTGCTGATGTGCTTTTAAATCAATTATTAATGCAACAAAAACTAAGAGAGAAAAAAGAATAATATCAAAATACGAATAATCCATGCTAGGTAAATTTTCCTTATTCCTTAAAAATTTTCCCAAAAAATATAAAAAAGACTATCCTCTAAGTCAAGCCATCTTTATAATTTTACAAAATCTTTACAATTGAACATTCTCCTATTGACAAAAAAGTAAAATATTTTTAAATTACTTTTGAATGCAAAAATAAAGAGGCTCTTTCATGGATTATCAAAAAGGACTTTGTTCTATTTGCTGTACTGCTTATAAACATGTCTCTTATGTTGAAGAATGTATTCGTTCCATTTGGAATAATGATTATAAACATGTTGAAATTATAACAATTGATGATGGATCACATGATGGAACAAATGAAAAACTTAAAGAATTACAAAAAATTAGTCCTTGTCCTATAATTATTATAGAACAAGAAAATACAGGAAATGTTCCTCTAAATTGTAACAGAGCTTATCAAAAAGCAACTGGTGAATTTATTAGTTTTATGGATCTTGATGATGTACTTTATCCTCATGCTATCTCAGAAAAAATGGAGCTTATGCTAAATAACCCTAATATTGCATTTGTAGCAAATTCAAAAATTATGGGAATTGATGAAAATAGTAATGAAGATATAAACCTTGTTGCTCCATTAGAACTTGATTTGTATGATAATCCAGACATTAATAAACTTATTGAAATAGAATCAAATTTATTAGGA
>SAMEA104404100__coassemble_2932_pt1 | contig 12098 bp, 6 predicted proteins | sample SAMEA104404100__metabat2_high_PE_071 | metagenome-assembled genome bin SAMEA104404100 (sample SAMEA104404100) | Balaenoptera acutorostrata
ATAGACAGCAACGCTAGGGGGATTTATCCCCCTTTGCTTCCCCTTGTAACGGGGTTTTAGGGGAGGTATCCCCCTAAAATGGTTATAAGGATACTATCCTTTTTATTATACTATGTAATAGTAGAATAAAGAAGAAAATGTTATATAAACAAAAAAAATAAGTTAGAAACACACCCTAGTTTTTTCATAAAAAAATAAATTAAAATATTAGGGGGGGAGCTAAGGAATTTTATTTTCTTATAGCCTCCCCCCTATGTTTATGTTTTTGGGAATTAGTGAGTTTTTTTATGGCGTTATTATAATATTATTCTTCACCTTTATGGGCTTGATATTCTGCAATAACTTTATCTGCCACAGGTTGTGGGGCTTCGTCGTAATGGTCAAATTCCATAATAAATAAGCCTTGTCCACCTGTCATACTTCTAAGGTCAGACGCATATTGCATAATTTCACTCATAGGAACATTGGCTTTTATTTCTGTAATGCCTTGTTCTGTATCGGAGCCTAAAACTTTACCACGTCTTGAAGATAAATCTCCAATAATATCTCCCATATATTCATCAGGAATGGAAATGGTAACTAACGCAATTGGTTCAAGTAAAACAACTTTTAAACTTTCCATAGCTTTTTTGAAAGCAATAGAACCAGCAAGTTTAAATGCCATTTCTGAGGAATCTACGTTATGATAAGAGCCATCATAGAGTTTTACTTTAAAATCAATAACAGGATAACCAGCTAAAAATCCACGTTTTGCACTTTCTTGTATACCTTTGTCTACTGCTGGAATGTATTGTTTTGGAATTGCACCACCAACAATAGCGTCTTCAAATTCATAGCCTTGACCACGTCCTAAGGCTTCCATTTCAATAAAGCAATCACCAAATTGACCTTTGCCACCTGATTGTTTTTTGTGTCTACCTTGTACTTGGCATTTTCCTTTTATTGTTTCACGATAAGGAATTTTTGGAGTAGTGAGGCTTATATTAACTTTGCTTTTACGTTTAGCTTTTTCTACGGCTATTTCAATATGAAGTTGTCCCATTCCTGAAAGAAGAGTTTCACCAGTTTCTTCATCACGATATAATTTTAGGCTGATATCTTCGTCTGTGAGTTTTTGAATAGCTGCAAAGACTTTGTCTTCTTCGCCTTTGACACTTGCTTTAATACCATAACTAATAAGCTGTGGTAAAAGTTCTGGTACTGGTAAGGTAAAAGGTGCTTTTTCATCAGCTAATGTATCACCTGTTTTAGTATTTTTTAGTTTTGCAACAGCAATAATTGAGCCTGCATGGAGTGTTTCTTTGTATGGATTTTGTATTTTACCATTTAAAGTAATAAGAGAGCCAGTTCTTTCATGTTCTTCTGTTCGCATATTTTTTAATACAGTATCAGAATTAATAGAGCCTGAAAGAACACGCATGATATTTATATGTCCAGCAAAGGGGTCATTATAGGTTTTGCAAACAAAGGTTGCTGTTTCTTTGTCATCAGCCTTTCTTGTTTGTCCATTTTCATCTTTATATGCTTCTCTTTCAAGAGGTGAGGGCATATACGCATCAATAGATTTAAGAAGTCGCAAGCCACCTTTATTGGTAATAGCACTACCAGCAATAACTGGAACAATTTCCCTTTCTATGCAAGCTTGGCGTAAAGCTGTTTGGATTTCTTCATCACTAAGCGTACCTTCGTCAAGGTATTTATTCATTAAAATTTCATCTGTACTAGCAATATTTTCAATGGAAACATCGCGTAAAAGTTGAGCTTCTTCTTTTAGATTATCTGGAATTTCTTTTTCTTCTACTTTTCCATCTGCAATAAAATATAGTGCTTTTGCAGGGAAAATATCCACAACCCCAACAAATTCTTTATTTTCAATAATAGGCATGAAAAATACAACAGGTTTCATGCCAAGAGTTGAAGATAAGCTATTAAATGCCATATCAAAATTGGCTAATTCTCTATCCATTTTATTAATAAATACAATGGTAGGGAGTTTTTCTTTTTGTAAATAAGCCCATATTTTTTTTGTTTGGGGACGCACGCCGTCAATAGCGTCTATAACAAGAACTGCACTATCAACAGCTTGAAGAAGATATTCCATATCTGCATTGAAATTATTATCACCGGGAATATCAATAAGAGAATGAGAATTTTTATTCCATGTAAAATTAGCAAATCCTGCTTGAATTGAGCCACGTCTTTTAATGGCTTCTGGCTCATAATCAAGGGTACTTGTTCCTTCCTCAATAGAGCCTAAACGGTTAATAATTCCTGCTTGGAATAAAAGCATTTCTGCTATGGAGGTTTTCCCGCAGCCACTTGTGCCAACAAGGGCATAGGTTCGTTGATTTTGTAAAAGGTTAGACATAATACTCTCCTCTAATGCCATTTAGAGTTAATAAAGTAATAATCTATTTTTAAACCAAGATTATCAAAATCTGCCGATAGGATTAGTTTACTTTGTACTGTTTTTTATGTAAATTTGTCAAGGCATAAGAAGAATATTGACTTGAATTTTATTAATAAAGTTTTTATATTTTTAATGTAATGTGTGTTTTTTAGGGGGAGGACTTTTGCAAGAGTCCTCCCCCTAAAATCCCCTTTCAAAAACTTTTAATATTGTATTTTATTAATGATAAATATCATATTGAAAGAGAGTAGGGATTATCTTGTTTTTATCTGTAATTTTTTGTAGTTGCAGTTAAAGTGTAATTATTTTTCTTATAAAAAATAAAGAACTAAAGGTAATATATGAATAAAACAGTACTTGTTGTTGGTGGTGGTTTAGCAGGGGTAGAGTGTTCGCTTTATTTAGCAAAGCATGGAATAAAGGTTATACTTTTTGAGCAAAAGCCAGAGCAATTTTCGCCTGCTCATGTGAGTAGTGATTTAGGGGAATTAGTTTGTTCTAATTCTTTTCGTTCTATGCGTGCAGAAGGACCACAAAGTTCAGGTATTGGGTTATTGCAATTAGAAATGCAAATGTTAGGGAGTGCCGTTTTACGTACTGCCCATGAATATAGTGTTCCTGCTGGAAAGGCTTTGGCTGTGGATAGAGAACTTTTTGCTAAAGCTTTAACAAAACTAGTTGAGCAAGAAGAAAATATTACGCTTATTCGTAAAAGTGTACGAGATTTAGAAGAAATTGAAAAATTAAAACAAGAATATCAAGCAGAGTATGTTGTATTAAGTTCTGGGCCTTTAACTTCTCCTAGTTTAACACAATCATTATCGCAAATTGTGGGGAGTGAATATTGCTATTTTTATGATGCCATTGCACCTATTGTGAGTGCAGATTCTCTTAATATGAATATTATTTTTCGTGGTTCACGCTATGATAATATTGCTCCACCTCCATATAATGATGATATTGCAAGAAGTGAAGAACAATCTGCTTTATGGCGAGAAAAAATGCTTGTAGAAATGCAAGAATATAAACAAAAACAACAAGAAGAAAAAGAAGAAATACAATTAGAACAAAATGAAGAAGAAAATGAGGGCGATTATTTAAATTGTCCTATGCATAAATTTGAGTATGAGGCTTTTTATAAGGCATTACTTGAGGCGGAAAAAGTACCTTCTCATAATTTTGAAAAAGAAGTGCATTTTGAGGGGTGTATGCCGATTGAAGCATTGGCAGAACGTGGAGAGCGAACGCTTACTTTTGGACCATTAAAGCCAGTAGGATTTACAGATCCAAGAACAGGTAGAAGACCTTATGCTATTTTACAATTACGAGCAGAAAATGCTAATGCATTGGCATTTAATTTAGTTGGTTGTCAAACAAAAATGACCTATAAAGCTCAAGATAGTGTTTTTCGTTTAGTACCTGGTTTGAAAGATGTAGAATTTTTGCGTTATGGTAGTGTTCATAGAAATACGTATGTTAATGCTCCACTATGCTTAGATGAAAATTTAGCCATAAAAGGGTATGAACATATTATTTTGGCAGGACAAATTACAGGAGTGGAAGGATATGTGGAGTCTTCTGCTTGTGGGCTTTGGGCAGGTATAAAATTAGCTTCGCGTATTCTGGAAAAAGAAATACAAAATTTACCTGTTACAACGGCTTTAGGAGCTTTAATGAATCATTTAAAAAATAAAGAAATGAAAAATTTTCAACCTTCTAATATCCATTTTGGACTTATGCCTGATTTAGAAGAAAAAACAAAGAAATGTAATAGAAAATCTGCAATGGCAGAAAGAGCCAAAAATGATTTTAATGCATGGTTAGAAACATTTTGGGATAAATAATTTTATTATATTTATGTGAAGGATAACATTAAAATTTCTTTTGTATGTAAAAAATATTTTGGAATAAAAAGTTTTAAGAGAATAACTTGAAAGGGAAGCTTTTTTAGTTTCCCTTTTAAAAATTTTATAATTAAAATAATAAAAAAGACTGCCGAAGCAGTCTTTTAGGTTAAGGGTTTGTATTTTGGGGAGAGTTAAGCTTGGTATACGATTTTTCCACCACAAATCGTCATACAAACTTTTGTATTTTTAATTTCATGTGGATCTATTTTTTCAATATCTTGGTCAAGTACAACAAGGTCAGCAAAAAATCCTGGCTTGAGCATACCTCTATTTTCATCACAATAGGCACATAATGCTCCGTACGTAGTATATGCTTGTAATGCTTCATAAGGAGTAATCTTTTGATCTTCTCCATATACAACGCCAGAACTACTTTCACGGGTAACAGCTGTTTGAATGCTATCAAGAACAGTAATAGGGAGAACAGGAGTATCCATGTGTAGAGAGAAAGGCATATTTTTGCGAACAGCAGAACCAGCTGGATCCATTCTATTTGTTCTTTCTAGTCCTAAGAAGATTGTAGCATGTCTATCTCCCCAGTTATAAATATGATAACCAAAGAAAGAAGGAATAATGCCAATTTTTTTCATACGATCAAGATGTCCTTCTGATACCATTTGAGCATGAATAAGCATGTGTCTTAAATCAGAGCGTGGGGTTTTAGCATAAGCCTTTTCAAAGGCAGAGATAACAGCCTCAGAGGCTTGGTCACCATTGGTATGAACGGCAATTTGTATTCCTTTTGAATGGTATTCATTGATTAATGTATCTATTTCTTCTTGAGGGAAAAGAACCTCACCTTTGTAGCCACTTCTTGTATGATAATCTTTTGAAAGTGCTGCTGTAAAACCTTGAATTGATCCATCAGTAAAATATTTTAATCCTCCAATTGTAACATAATCTGAACCAAAATTCCATAAACTATATTTCGCAAGCTCTTTCATTGTATCTGGTAAAAATTGTAAATATGCACGAGCATTGAGTTTATGTTTTTTATCAAGAGCTAAGAAACTTGCTAATGTTTGTTCGGAGTCTGTGGCAAGTCCAACCCCACCAACTTGATATGTTGTAATACCAACTTTATTATATTCATGAATAGCTTGTTCTATAAGTCTACAATATTCTTCAAAGTTTGGAGTTGGTAATGTATCCATATTGCTAAAAAGAGCATATTCTTCTAATCGACCGTCAAGTTCATTATTTTCATCAAGAACAAAAGTACCACCTTGTACTTTGCTATCTTTTGTAATACCGAGCTTTTCAATAGCTTTTGTATTTACATATCCCATGTGTCCTGAAATATGGAAAACAAGAATAGGGTGTTTTGTACTAACACTATCTAAATCATGTTTATTTAAATGGCGTTGATCTTCTAATCCTGTATCATCATAGGAATATCCAATAACCCAGTCATCTTCTTTTGTTTCTTGTGCTTTCTTTTTTAGAGCATTTTGTACATCACTAATTTTTTTGCAAGGATTGCCACAAAAAACACGTTGTAAATTGATAGCATAATAATCTAAATGGCTATGTGTATCAATGAAACCAGGATAAACAACTTTTCCATCTAATGATAATAAATCACATTGTGATAAATCTTGTTTTGCTAGAATTTCTTCTTGAGAACCAAGAGCTTCAATTTTTCCATTAGCAATAACCATAGCTTGTGCTTCTGGAAAATCTTTATTCATAGTTTTAATAATAGCGTTAGTAATAATTGTTTTTCTTATAGATTGCATAAAAATCTCCTATAAAAAAAGGGCAATGAAATGCCCTTTTTCAAGTAAATTAGTCTTCGTTTTGCACATCATAAGGTGACATACATTCTGGTTCATCATTTGCACAAGGTAAATCTTCGTACATAACAGCAACTGGAAATTCTTCATCAGAGTGCTTGCTTATAAGTGTTCCAACAACCAATCCTACGAAGCTAAATAAAAATCCAAAAACGGTTTGGTCAAAAGTAATACCAAGGAGAGGCCATACTAATGTAGAGATAAGGCCACCTAACATACCAGCTAATACACCAGTTTTAGTAGTTCTCTTGATAAACATTGTTGCGAGGAAAGGTAAAATAATTGTGGTAGCAGTAAGACGTAATGCCCATTGGTAAATGGTTAAAATACCGCTAAAGTTCATAGCAACAAATAATGCAGCAACAGATACAAATAATACTGTAATACGAGACATAAACATCATTTGCTTGTTGGTTGCATCAGGGTTTACTAATCTCTTATAAAGATCGTATGTAAGGCTTGAACTACCTTGTAAAATAAAGGAGTTTGCACCAGTTACAAGAGCAGCTAATAAAGCACAATAGATAAAGCCACCAACGTAAGGTGGGAGTAAATCTCTTGTTACAATAGAGAAAATCATATCAGGATTTGTGTCTAATGGTAAGAAGAAACGAGCAGCTAAACCAATAATGATTGGGCAGAATAAAATAACGCTACAAACAGCAATAGCTGTAACGTTTGCATTAAAAGCAACTTTTTCTGACTTTGCCGCAAAAATACGTTGCCAGCTAGATTGCCATACTAAGTAGAAAGGTCCAACAGAAAGGAAATACAAAAATACTTCTGAGTAACCAAAAGGACCAGCTGGAGATAAATATTCTGGAGGAGTTTGGCTAAGAATTACTTCTGAACCTCCAGCGAAATTCATTGCAGCACTTGCTAAAATGAAAATACCTGCAATAATGAGGATAGCTTGTAATGCGTCTGTAATAATAGTTCCTGGAAGACCACCAAGTACAGTAAAGGCAAAAATTAAGATTGTGGATAAAATAAGACCCATAGTTGGATCCATACCAAATATTGTTGTCCAAATGGTATTCATGGCAATATACTGCATTGCAGTTGTTGGTATTGCATAAATAAAGGCAGAAAGAATGGAAGGTAAAATACCTACTTTTGCTCCATATCGTTGTCCAAAAAGGTCTGCTAGAGTATAAAGTTTTTGGCGACGTAAGCATTTACCAAAAACAACAACAAGAATAAGGGTAAATAAGATAGAAGCAATTGAAAAACGTAAGTAAGCAGAGATACCATAATTAAAAGCTAGACCTACGGTACCAATAAAAACAGAAGCTCCGCACCATGTACTAATAACTGTACCTACGATAGGCCAAAATCCCATGTTCCAGCCACCAATAAGGTAATCATCAGCACTTTTTACTTGTAAGAAGTAATAAAAACCAATACCGAACATAAATAGGAAATAAACTACAATGTAGCTTAAATACCACATAAAACCATTTGCCATAAAACGCTCCTATGGGATAGAAATAGCAAGTTCATGTTATGTTTAGTGAAAAATATAACAAAAATGCTTGTATAATTACTCATACATGTTTTTTTTTTTTTTTTTCAAGCATTTTTTATTAATCGTGAAATAAAAAAAATATTTTTTATAATTTGTTTTGTAATTGTTTAATGAAAAAATAGACTGTTTGAGATAAATTTAATTTGATTTTAGAAGATGTTGATTAATAAAAATTATTTTAGATAAAATTAAAAATGTAAAAGTGTGAACAATGAAAAAAAGCTTTATTGTTTTATTTCTAAAAGTTATGAATTTAATTAAAGTTAGAAAATATTCATTCTAAAGAGTGACTTAATCATAATTTTCTGTTATAAATATTAAAAGAAAAATAGTAGTTATATATTATGAGGTAAAAATATGGATATGCAAGAAGTTAGAAAAATAGCAAGAGAACGCATGAAAGGTTTTTGTCGTGTCTGTTCAATTTGCGATGGAAAAGTTTGTGCTGGTGAAACTCCTGGAATGGGAGGCTGTGGCACTGGTTCTGCTTTTCACAATAATATAAAATCCTTGAAAAATCTTCATGTAAATATGCGATTAGTGCATGATATTAGAGATCCTGAAATTAGCTGTAATATTTTAGGATTGGATTTAGAAGTTCCTGTTATTGCTGCTCCTATTGGTGGAGTTTCCTTTAATATGGGGGGAGCATTAACTGAAGAGCAATATGTGAAAGCTATTGTTGATGGCTGTAAAGAAAGCGGTGTTATTGGCTGTACAGGTGATGGTGTTCCACCATTTATCCATGAAAGTGGATTTAAAGCCATTACAGAAGCAAATGGTTATGGTATTCCTTTTATTAAACCATGGGATCATGCTGAATTTGATGAAAAATTAGAAAAAGCAATACAAACAAACTGTTCAATTATTGGTATGGATATTGACGCAGCAGGTTTAATTACTCTTGCTAAAATGGGTAGACCTGTTTCTCCAAAAGGTCCTGAAGAGTTAGCAAAAATTGTTGAAAAAATTCATGGATTAGGAAAGAAATTTATTCTTAAAGGAATTATGACCGTTGCAGATGCAAGAGCTGCTGCTGATGCTGGTTGTGATGCTATTGTTGTTTCAAATCATGGCGGACGAGTACTTGATCATGCTATGGGAGTAGCTGATGTTCTTCCTGAAATTGCTCAAAGAGTAAAAGGACACCTTACAGTATTAGCTGATGGTGGTGTGCGTGATGGGGTTGATATTTTAAAAATGTTAGCTCTTGGTGCTGATGCTGTTATGATAGGTAGACCATTTAGTATTGCTGCTATGGGTGGTGAGGCTGAAGGTGTTAAAGCATATATTGAAATGCTTAAAGGGCAATTAAAGTCAACAATGGTATTGACTGGTTGTCCATCAGTAAAAGAAACAAGTATGCATCTTATTAGTGTTCCAAAATCTAGTTGGTAAAATTTATAATTTATTTTTTAGATAAGTAGAGTATAAAAAAAACTGTCTTTATATAAGACAGTTTTTTTTATGTATTTTTATTATATAGAGTAATTTTTATAAATTAATTGATGGTAAGTTTTGCTATAAAGATAAGAGCAAGAATAAGAGTGAGAGGGTGAATATCTTTAAATTTTCCAATAACAAGATTGATAGCAACATAGGTGATAACACCAAAAGCAATGCCATGTGCAATACTGTATGTTAAAGGCATACCAATAATAGTTACAAAAACAGGAATTGAAACTGTAAAGTTATCAAAATCAACTTCTTTAATTGGGCTAATCATGAAAAGTCCAACAATAATTAATGCTGGAGCTGTTGCAGCAGCAGGAATTAAAAGAAAAATAGGTGCTAAGAAAAGAGAAAGAAAGAAGAAAATAGCAACAACTAAAGCTGTTAACCCTGTTCTTCCACCAGCAGCAACACCACTAGCACTTTCAACAAAGGAGGTAACAGTAGAAGTACCTAAAATAGCACCAAGACAAGTACCAATAGCATCAGACATAAAAGCTTGACGAGCTTCTGGCAAGTGTCCTTTTTCATCTAAAAGATTACCTTTTGTTGCAACACCAACAAGAGTTCCCACTGTATCAAAAAGGTCTACAAAAAGGAAAGTTGCTAAAATGAAAATCATATCACCAGAAAAAGCATGAGAAAAATCAAATTGCCAAAATGTAGGAGAAAGACTTGGAATTTTAAATAAATTAGATGCAGAAAAACTATCAAGACTAGTTATACCTGTGAATATACCTGCAAATGTTCCAATAAAAATTCCATATAATAAAGCACCACGAATATTAAAAACAAGCATGATGGAAATAGAAAAAAGTCCAATAATGGTAACAATAGCACCAGGACTTGAAAGTTTGCCTAAAGCTACAAGTGTAGCTGGATTATCAACAATTATACCTGCACTTTGTAAACCAATAAAGGCAATGAAAAGACCAATACCAGCAGAAATAGCTTTTTTAAGAGAAAGTGGAATACAATTTAAAATTGCTTCACGTAAATTAGTAATAGTAAGGAAAATAAAAATAATACCTTCAAGGAATACAGCTGTTAAAGCAAATTGCCAAGAATAGCCCATTCCAAGACAAACACTAAAAGCAAAAAAAGCATTAAGACCCATTCCTGGAGCAAGACCAACAGGAAGATTTGCATAAAAAGCCATAATTAATGTTGCAACAGCAGAACTTATTGCCGTTGCAGCAAAAACAGCACTAACGTCCATGCCAGTTGAACCTAAAATATTTGGGTTAACAGCAAGGATATATGCCATAGTCATAAAGGTTGTGAGTCCTGCTAAAACTTCAGTACGGATTGTTGAGCCTTTTTCTTTGATTTTGAAATAGGAATTGAGATCCATTTCTTTCTCCTTTTGCTATTTGGTAATACACACTACTTTTAATTAAAAAGTATAAAAATTCATAGCAAAGACCAAGTATGCTTGCAAGTAAAAACTTATTTATTTTAGTATAATTAATCTTATTTTTTTCTTTTTTAATTGTTTTTGGGGGAAATGATTTCCCCCACCCCCCCTCAATTAGCTTACCACCCTGCTAGGGTCTAAGGTGTGAAACCCCTTATTAATATTATGGAATAGTATAATAAAAAGGATAATATCCTTATAACCATTTTAGGGGGATACCTCCCCTAAGACCCCGTTACAAGGGAAAGCAAAGGGGGATAAATCCCTCTAGCTCTCCCCCGTGTAGAATCCGAGCTTTCCCCCTTATGCTCCATACTTTTACGCGAGCTTTGCCCGCTCCAAAGAATGTCGCTTTTATTCTTATAAATCATAAGTAACTGCTATTTGTTTGTGTTTATGTGGTAGCCGTTAGTGAAGAATGAGCTTTACGGATAGCGACAGCGATTTATGTAATTTAATTTCGCTTTACTAATTGCTGTCTTTATTCGTAGCTTCCTATGTCGCAACGACTAAAGCGGGGGTGAGAGCAGCTACTCTAAGGGCAACAAAGTCGTTTCCCTTATACCGAGTTTACGAGGTTTAGGGAAATAGATAGCAACACTAGGGGGGATTGTCCCCCGTTAGTTTATCACCTTGCTTCGGATTAAGGGGCGAAGCCCCTTATTAAATGTGATATTATGTTATAGTAGAATAAAGAAGAAAATATTATATAAAGAAGAAAAAAAATTTAGAAACACACCCTAGATAAAAAGTTTTGAGGGAAGAGTTTGAGAGGGGAACTTTTTCAAAAGTTCTTCTCTCAAAAAATATTAACGTTATAAGATAATTTTTAAATTCTTTTTATAAAGTGTGAATTGGGCAAAATGTAAACCAAGAAAAACACTTAAAGCTACTGTAATACATATAGCAATAGTAATTGCTATTTGATGAAATATTGCCGTAGTTGGGATAGCACCTGCTAAAATTTGCCCTGTAAGCATACCCGGCAAAATAATAAATCCCATACTCATCATGGAGTTTATTGTTGGTATTAGTGCTGTTTCTAAAGAGGAAACAATAAAAGGATAAAGAATTTTTTTAGGGTGAATACCTAACATAATAAGGCAGTTAATTTTATCTGTATTTGTGTGTAATTGTTCATGTAATGTTTTTAATGCTAGATTAAAACCTGTCATGGCATTACCTATAAGCATACCAGTAATTGGGATTAAAAATTGTGGATTTAATAAATTTTCTTGTAAAACAAGGGTGATAAAATAGGTACTGACAAAAAGTGATGTGCCTATAAAAACAAGTGCAACACGTATTTGAAAAGCTTTTGGAAATGCTGGTGATTTTACTAAAATTCTTTTTGTTGCTAAGGTAATCATAATAAGAATATAGGCTAGGCAAAAAAGAGGGTGAGGGTTTTCAAATAAAAGCGTTAAAATAAAACCAGCCAAAATAAGTTGGATAGTCATTATCACTGAAGATAAAAAAAGTTCTTTGCTTTTGTATATTTTTGAACATCGCAAAATTATCATTACAACAAAAAGTAATAAATAAATGATAAAAAAATGTTCAACAGAAGAAAAAATAGTTTGTATTG
>SAMEA104404100__coassemble_2989_pt1 | contig 11906 bp, 10 predicted proteins | sample SAMEA104404100__metabat2_high_PE_071 | metagenome-assembled genome bin SAMEA104404100 (sample SAMEA104404100) | Balaenoptera acutorostrata
TATCCCCAACCATTTAAAGTAGGAGCAGTAAAGTTTAAGAAACCATTATCTTTAACATTGATAAAAAATTGGCCTGTTGCAGAATGTGGGTCTTGTGTACGAGCCATTGCAATAGTATATTTATCATTTGCAAGACCATTATCAGCTTCATTTTGAATAGGTTGTCTTGTTTCTCTATGATTCATTTCAGCATCAAATCCACCACCTTGAATCATAAAACCATCAATAACTCGGTGGAAAATAAGACCATCAAAAAATCCGTCTTTAACATATTGTTCAAAATTAGCAGCAGTAATAGGTGCTTTTTCTGGATTTAATTCAATAAGAATATCACCCATTGTTGTTGTCATTTTAATCACAGGATTTCCTCCAGCTTGTGCTTCACTTACACCAAAAAGCATAAGAGCCAAGCAAATTGAAATGATTGTACGCATGGTAAACTCCGTGCATTATTTTTGCCTTTATAACGTACTTTTCAATAAAACGCAAAGAAATATCAATAAAAAATAAATTTTAATTTTCAAAAATTTACATAAAAAAACTTCTTAAATAATCTTTCATACTTTCAGCATAAATTTTTAAACTTTGTTATTTATTCTAATTAAAGTACATTAAAATTATACAAATAAAAATACCAATTATATGACGCAATACTATTTTCGTATTTTTATAATGTAAAAAAACACAAGCTCTTTTGAATATAAAAGAGCTTTTGGATTAAAAAGTTTTGATGGAAGAGTTTGAAAGGAGAACTTTTTCAAAAGTTCTCCTCTCAAGAACAAATAAAATCAATTCCTTACATTCTATTTTTCTACAACTAAGCGTAATGGTTCATCTTCATTATCAACCTTATCAATTTTTACAGTTGATTCATCAGGTATTTCACCACCAATGATACCACGAGCAAGCCTTGTTTCAAGTTCATTTTGCAAATAACGTTTTAATGGTCTTGCACCAAAAGCTGGATCATAGGCTTCATGAGCAATAAAGCGTTTTGCCTCATCGGAAAGTTCAAGATTAATTTTTCTTTCTTCCAAACGATGACGCAAGCGACCAAGTAAAACATCAACAATAGCAACAACTTGATTTTCAAGTAAAGGAGTAAACAATACGGTTTCATCAACACGGTTTAAAAACTCTGGACGGAAGAATTGTTTTAATTCATTCATCACTTGTTCTTTAAGCCCTTCATTGAATTGCCCATCTTTATTAATACCTTCTAAAATCATATTTGAACCAATATTAGAAGTCATAATAATAATGGTATTTTTGAAATCAACTGTTCTTCCTTGACTATCTGTCAAACGACCATCATCAAGAAGTTGTAACATAGTATTAAATACGTCTGGATGAGCTTTTTCTATTTCATCAAGTAACACAACAGAATATGGTTTACGGCGTACTGCTTCAGTTAATTGTCCACCTTCATCATAACCAATATATCCTGGAGGCGCCCCGATAAGACGAGAAACCGAATGTTTTTCCATGTATTCGCTCATATCAAGGCGAACCATATTTTCTTCTGTATCAAATAAAGCCTCTGCTAAAGCTTTACAAAGTTCTGTTTTACCAACACCAGTAGGCCCTAAAAAGATAAAAGAAGCCAATGGACGCATAGGATCAGAAAGCCCAGCTCTAGCACGAAGTACAGCGTCAGCCACTACTTGTACAGCTTCATCTTGACCTACTACACGTTTATGTAGCGTTTCTGGTAAAGCAAGAAGTTTTTCACGTTCTGATTGCAATAAACGAGTTACGGGAATACCTGTCCATTTTGCAACAATAGCTGCAACATCATCTGGGTGTACTTCTTCCTTTAATAAACGAGTTTCACTTGCTTTTTCAGATCCACCCATTTTTTCAACTTCTTCAAGACGTTTTTCAAGCTCTAATAATGTTGAATATTTTAATTCAGCTGCTTTTGCTAAATCATAATTTCTTTCTGCTTCAGAAATAGCAAGTTTTGTTTTATCAATATCCTCTTTAATTTTTCTTACACTATCAATAGAACCTTTTTCATGTTCCCATTGTTCGCGTAAAAGAGTTTGTTTTGCTTTTAATTCTGCAAGTTCTCCCTCAAGGCGTTGTAAACGTTGCATAGAAGCAGAATCAGTTTCACGGCGTAATGCTTCTTTTTCAATTTCAAGTTGCATTACTTTACGATTTGCCTCATCAAGTTCAGAAGGTAAAGAATCAATTTCTGTACGTATCATTGCAGCTGCTTCGTCAATAATATCAATAGCTTTATCTGGTAATTGACGATCAGGAATATAACGAATACTAAGTGTTACAGCTTCAACAATAGAAGAATCACTAATTCTTACCCCATGATGTAATTCAAACTTATCTTTTAACCCACGCAAAATAGAAATAGCATCTTCTTGTGTTGGTTCATCAACTAAAACTGGTTGGAAACGTCTTTCAAGAGCGGGATCTTTTTCAATATATTTACGGTACTCATCAAGAGTTGTTGCACCAATACAATGGAGTTCCCCACGAGCAAGCATTGGTTTTAATAAATTGCCTGCGTCCATTGAGCCTTCAGTTTTACCTGCACCCACGATAGTATGCAATTCATCAATAAACAAAATAATTTGTCCATTTGATTTTTCTACTTCAGACAAAACAGCTTTTAAACGTTCTTCAAATTCACCACGATATTTAGCACCTGCTATTAATGCCCCCATATCAAGAGCAATTAATCGTTTATTTTTTAATCCCTCTGGCACATCACCTGTAACAATACGATGAGCTAAACCTTCTACAATAGCTGTTTTACCAACACCAGCCTCACCAATCAATACTGGGTTATTTTTTGTACGACGGGATAAAATACGAATAGTACGGCGTATTTCTTGATCACGACCAATAACAGGGTCAAGTTTACCTTTACCAGCTGCATCTACAAGATCACGACCATATTTTTCTAAAGCTTCAAAAGTATCTTCAGGATTTGCACTTGTTACCCTTTGTGAACCACGAAGTTCTTCTGTTGCTTTCATAAATTTTGCTTGGTCAATACCATGTTTTCTAAACACATCACCAAGTAAACCTGTTGGACTTGGTCCAATAAGTTCATAAAATAAATGTTCTACGCTAATATATTCATCACGCATTTTTTTAGCAAGCATTTCTGCTTGAGCTAAAGCTTTATTCACTCTTGTTGTTACATGAATATTTTGTGTATCAGAACCTGATCCACTAACACGTGGTTTTTTATCTAATAATGTTTCTATATCTTGTTTTAAAACAGCAGTATTAACGCCCATACGTTGCAAAATAGAAGGAACTAAACCTTTATCTTGTTCTATCAACGCATAAACTAAATGCTCTGCATCAATTTCTTGATGTTCCCTTGCAAAAGCAATGCTTTGTGCAGAAGAAAAAGCTTCTTGAGCTTTTTGTGTTAATCTATTTATATCCATAATAATTTCCTCAAATTAATTCTAAAATTTCGTATATAAAAATAAAATAATTATTTTTATACTATAATAATGATACGTTAAAAAATAGTTATCCCGAAAAATTATATATCCTCATTATTATCACGAAGTTGCGAAAGTTGAGATTCTAATTCATCAATTTTTACTAATAAATCTACTATCATGGCTGCTCCATGACAGGGTAATTCAAAATCTTTACACAGACGATCAGCTTTTCGTACTTTAAATATATCATCTGCACTAAAAAGATTATTTTCAACAGGTTGTAACCAACCTATATCAATATATTCTTGGCATTTATTTTCTGCAATTTCTACTTCTTGTACAAACTGCACAAATGTCAGAAAGGAATTATCGGTTTTATCCATTCTATCCTCCTATTCTGATAATGATAATAATTCCTGCCATAAAGATTTTTCTTTTTCACTCATTTTTGCAAGATCAGGCGTATCTATTTCAATAACAATATATTCATCACCTTTACCTGCAATACCTTTGCCTTTTAAACGCATTTTTTTACCACTTTTTATACCAGCAGGAATATTTATTTCTACTTCACCTTCTAATGTTGGAACACGAAGTTTTGTTCCAAAAACTGCCTGTACTGGTGTAATATATTTTTCAGTTGTTACATCAAAACCATCACTTTTAAACTGACTATTATGGGCATATTGTATTGTTAAATAAAGATCTCCATTTGGAGTACCTGCACGTCCTTGACCTGCTAAACGTAATTTTCCCCCATTTTTTATCCCTGCTGGAATATTTACCTTTAAAGATTTCACTCCATCAGGCATATTGAGATTAAAACTTTTTGGACCGCCTTTATGTGCTTCTTCAAGACTAATATGAACAGTTGCCTCTACATCTTGTCCTTTTCGTAAACGAGAGTATGTACCTTGTCCAAAGCTTCCAAAACCTCCGTCAAAGCCTCCATGTTGTCCAAAGAGCATTTCAAAGAAATCACTAAAATCACCACCACTAAAGCCACCTTGTCCACCAAAGTTAAAATGCTCAAAACCCGGTGCACCTTGGAAATTTTGTCCGTCTTTCCAATTAGGCCCTAATTGATCATATAATTTACGTTTTTGAGGATCTTTTAACACTTCATGTGCTTCATTTACCTCTTTAAAACGTTCCTCTGCTGTGGCATCACCTTGATTTAAATCAGGGTGATATTTACGAGCAAGCTTTTTATATGATTTATCAATTTCTTCGGTAGTGGCATCTCTGCTTACTTCCAAAATTTTATAATAATCTTTATATGAAACAGACATAACTTTCCTCTATTTTATTATTATAACCTAAAAGGATTATTTACTTTCTATATTAGAAAAATAAGAACGATTACTCTATTGTCAAGACTTTGACTATTAAATTTTTTCTTTTATTTTTTTATGAAAAACTTTTAGAAAATTTTTCCTATCTTCTTTCAAAACATTTCAATTCAAAATATTTATTCTAATTCATTCAATATGAGAATAAAATATTAACAATAAAAATCCATAAGATACAAAAAAATGAATGAATAAAAAAATGTTTTGCGTTATTTAATACTCTTGTTATACTTAATTAAGCTTCTTTAAGGATTAATCAATAGTTATATGAATAATAATGATACAATAAAACAAACTCCCTTTGTTCCAACAACAATTACAGTTATTATACAACCTGAGGAAGAAACAATTATTGTTCCTCGTACAAAAGCTAAAAATGTTGCAAGGCTCATAGAATATCTTGGTTTACGCCCCTACACAGCACTTGTTGCACGCAATGGAATACCTTTAACTCCTGATATTCCCCTTTATCCAGAACAAACTATTATTGTTCGCAAAGTTATGTCTGCTGGCTAAATTTATGAATTACACAATTATTAATCTTACAAGATTTGGAGATTTGCTTCAAACTGCTTGCACAATAGCAGCACTAAAAAAAAGTGGTAAGCACAAAATATCTCTTATTTGTTTAGAACAGTTTGCAAAAGCAACAAGTTTTATTCCTAATCTTGACCATATTGCACCTTTCAAAGGAACTAGCCTTTTAAAACATATTAGTCTTGGAGATTTTAATAATTGGTGTACTGCTTATCAAGATCTAACGCAATGGATACACACATATAATCAAGAATTTAAACCAGATTATATTATCAATCTTACCCCAACACCAAAATGCAGACTTTTAGCAAGACTACTTGCTTTACAAAATCCACAAATACAACAAATTGGTTTTTGTGTTGATGAATTTGGCTTTACAAATAATACAAATGCATGGACAAGTTATACCCAAGCTGTAACACAAATTCGTGGTGGTAGTCCCTATAATCTTATTGATGAATTTCGTTCCATGCTAAATCTTGCACCAGAAAAATATGTTCTTTGCAAGCCTAATCAAGAATTATGTCAAAATGCCCTATCTTATTTAAAAGAAAATAGTCCACAAGATTGTCAAGGTTTTATAGGTTTTCAGTTAGGTGCTAGTAATGCTATTCGACAATGGAGCATTAATAATTTTGCAAAACTAGCTGAACTTATTTGGAAACAAAAACGTTTAATCCCTGTTTTACTTGGAACAAAAACAGAACTTAATCTTGTTGAAAATTTTCAAAAACATATTAATAAAGAAATACCTTATATTAATTTTTGTGGAAAAAGCACGCTTGATGAACTTGGTGCTATGCTTTATCATTTTAAAGCATTAATTAGCAATGATACAGGAACATTACATCTTGCAACTGGACTATCTATTCCTGTTATTGGTATATATTTAGCTACTGCACAAGTTTGGGACACTGGTCCTTATGGTGAAAAGCAACTTTGTCTTGAACCAATGCTTGATTGTCATCCTTGTAATTTTAACACAACTTGTCAAAAAAATTATCTTTGTCAAAAAATAATATCTGCTGAAACTGTTTATTCTGCACTCTGTTATCAACTAGGGGAAAAAAATTCCTCTTTTACAAAAAACAATGACGCAAGAGTATGGGAAGGATTTTTTCAAGAAGATGGTTTTATAAACTATACCCCATTACATATTACTAATGAAATTGATCAACGAACAAATTGGATGCAATGGCAAAGAATTTTATATAAAAATATTTTAGCAAAATTACAACAAACAGAACATAAAATTACAAATACATTTTTCACTATAAAACTTATACCCTGCGCACAAGCTGCATTAGAATTAGAAAAAATTCTTGCATTCTTACTATTAGCTCGTGAACATGCTAACCTTTTCTCAAAACTTACAAATACAAAAACACAAGAAAATTTTCTTGCATCTGTACAACGGTTATCAAATTTTTTAAAACAATCTTCATATTTTCTCCCTCTTTATCTTTTATTTGAACAATTACTACAAGAAAAAGCAAAAGATATTAATGAATTAATCCAGTTTCTTGACGTTTTAAGAACAGAATTACAAGATTTTCATTCCCTCCTTATGCAATCTTAGCCAAATAATATAATGGCATAAAAGTTGCATATTATTAAATAAAATACGCATAAACGGCAATTATTTCCTGCGTAAAAAATCGCATTCGTAGATCTTGGAGGGAAAAATGATTTACATTAATGGACAAAAAAGTGCTTTTGAAATTAACCAATTTGCAAACTTAGAAGAACTTATTGTTGCTGCTAATGAATCTTGCACAAGTGCAAATGAAGTTATTACTGAAATTCATTTAAATGATGAACTTTTTAACGAACTTTATCCACACCAAGCAGAAGATATTGAACCAAACGAAATTCAAAAAGTAGAAATTTTTAGTATTGGTTACAATAAAATGGCTTCTGATATTGTAGAAGAACTTTTTAAAGTGACTGCATCTATTCGTGTTGCTGCTACTCAAGCATCTGAAACTCTCCGTCGTGGTGATGATTTTGAAGCTCTTAACACCATTCAAAATATGACTGATGTTGCACGTAACTTCTTTAACATGATTAATTATTTCCAAGCTGATTTTAATGCTCCTGAAACTGCAGAATATAAAGAAACTGTAAATAAATTCAATAATATCATTGATGAAATTAATACAGAAATGGAAAATGAAGACTGGATCTTAGTTGCTGACCTTTTAGAGTTTGAAGTAGCTCCTCTTTGTGCTGAATTCGATGGATATTTAAAAACTCTTCGTTTTTATTTTTCAACTGAAGTAAATAATCAAATTGCTCAATAAGAGGTAACCTATGAGCCTCACCTTACTTGATAGAATGCTCATTATTGCCCAACACGAGCTTGAAGCTATGCAACAAGGCGATATTGACAGTGCTATTTCTTTTTTTGAAGAAAGAACAGAGCTATTAACGCAAGTGCAAGAAAACCATGATGAAGCAAATGCAGAAGATTGTAAGGTAAAACTTCTTGCTCTCCAAGGATATCATCAGTTGATTTATGAAGAAGGATTGAAATTACGCGATTCTATCAAAGAGTCACTTCAAAAAAATAGAGCACATGGTGCAGTGGCTAAACGGTACGCTAATAATAGAGGTAATAACTCGCATAGTTATAAGCGATAAAAAAAAAAGGTTTCCATTTGGAAACCTTTTTTTAAATTTGGCGGAAGTGTATAGGAGTCGAACCTACCTTAGACATTTCTGCCTAACAACAGTTTTGAAGACTGCGTGCTACACCGGTAACAAAACACCTCCATGGCGAGAAAGCTATATATATTATTTTTTATTTCTTAGCAAGCTTTTTCCCATAACTCATGTGGAATTTTAATAATTGCTTTTTTTAAACGCATAGTTTTTTCATCAGTTCTATCATCAATAAGCAAAGTTTTATGCACTTCATAAGGCATAAAAATAGCACAATTTCCTACTTCAACATAAAAAGTACAATCTTTTTCTTCAATACTAGAGAAAAAGCCTGCATCTTTTTCTTCTGAATAATTTCCATTACCTAAAAAATGTGTAAAAAAAGCACCTTCTATTCTTTCAACACCACTAATAGTACAATGAATATCAATATATTTTTTATGATATTCAAAATCGTTATCTTGTTTTACTTCTGTTGACATTACATTATAAAACGCACCATGACAAAGTTCATAACTTCCATCAGGCATATCCAAAATACGAGTATAATCTTTTACAAATTTTTCTATTATTTCACGCCAAATTTCATTTTTTCCAATACGAAATAACTGCTCTAATCGTAATAAAAACATTTTTTCCCCTTTATACTTCGTCGCTCATACCACGAACTACTTTTAAAATATTTGGTAATTTTCGTATTTTATCCATTAATTGATATAATTGCACAGCATCTACAACTTCAACTGTAAAATCAACCTCTACTTTACCATCAATTGTACTTACAAGCATTAATGATTCAATGTTAACATCAGCACTTGAAACTTCTGCTGATACTGTTGCAAGTAAGCCTTTACCATTTTTAGCAGTAACTTTAACTGTTGCTGGAAATGGTCTTGGTTCTGCATTTTGCCAGCTCACAGAAATTAAACGTTCTGGCTCTAAATCAACTAAATGAGGACAATTTGACATATGCACAATAACACCACGTCCTCGACTAATAAAACCAACAACAGAATCTCCGGGAACAGGCTTACAACATTTTGCAAAATGAATTAATGTATCATCAATTCCCTGCACAACAATACCCTCTGGATTTGGTTTTCCAGCTGTATTTGTATTTTGTTTTGTTGTTTGCTCTTGTTGTTCAACTGTTTTTGGATCAAGAAAAGATTGTAATTTTGTTAATACTTTTTTAGGAGTAAATTTAGCATAACCAACACTTGCATATAAGTCTTCTATGCTTGAAGCTGAAAATTCAGAAATTAAATCTGCCATTGTACCATCTTTTACAGCTCGAGCAACATTTATACCTATTTTACGCCCTTCTTTTTCAAGAATATCTTTACCTAAAGCAATAGCCGCAGTTCTTTCTTCTGTGCGTAAATAACTTTGAATTTTTGTTCTAGCTTTTGATGTTTTTACAAGTTTTAACCAATCTCGACTTGGATTTCTATTTTTATCAGTAATAATTTCAACAGTATCACCACTTTTTAATTTAGTGGAAAGTGGCACTAAGCGACCATTTATTTTAGCACCAACACAATGTGAGCCTACATCTGTATGTATTAAAAAAGCAAAATCTAAAGGTGTAGCACCATCAGGTAATTGTTTTACAAGACCTTTTGGAGTAAACACATAAATTTCGTCTTTAAATAAATCTAAACGTAATGTTTGCATAAATTCACGAGAATCAGCTTCATCACGTTGACGCTCTAAAATATCTCGTATCCATTGGAATTGAGGCATATCACCTGTTTTAATGGAATGACGCTTTTCTTTATAGAGCCAATGCGAAGCAACCCCATGCTCTGCAAAATTATTCATTTCTTCTGTACGAATTTGAATTTCTATTCTTTCGCCTTCAGGCCCAATTACTGTACTATGTAAACTTTGGTATCCATTGGCTTTTGGTAAGGAAATATAATCTTTAAAACGTCCTGTTACTGGTCGCCATAAAGCATGAACTAAACCAAGCACAGCATAACAATCACGAAGTTCATTCACAATAACACGGAAAGCAATAATATCATGCATTTCATCAAGACTTGTGCCTTGTGCTTCCATTTTCATATAAATACTATATACTTGCTTAATTCTACCAAATACACGACCTGCTATACCATTTTCAGCCATGATATTTTCAATTTTCGCAATAACTTTATTAATTATTTGTCGCTCAACTACTTGGTTTGTTTCAAGCCAACGTTGTATATATGTATATTTATCTGGTTGTAAATATCGAAAACTTAAATCTTCAAGCTCTTGTTTTATTTTATGTAAACCTAAACGGTTCGCAAGAGGTGCATATATATCCATAGTTTCTTGTGAAATGGATATTTTTTTATGTGGTTTTTGAAATTGCAATGTTCGCATATTATGTGTTCTATCAGCTAATTTAACAATAGGAACACGTATATCATGGCTCATTGCCAAAATCATTTTACGTATATTTTCTGCTTGAGCTTCTTCTTTTGTATCAAAACTCATTAAGCTAATTTTTGTTACACCATCAACAATATCAGCAACTTGTTCTCCAAATTCTACATCTAATTCTTCAATAGAAGCATTAGTATCTTCTACTGTATCATGCAAAAGACCTGCAGCAATAGTATGTTCATCAAATCCCATTTCTGCAATACTAAGAGCCACAGCAGAAGGGTGAATAAAATAAGGCTCACCAGACATTCTTAATTGTCCAGCATGGGCAACAGAAGCAAAATCATACGCTTTTTCAATTAATTTAACATCTGCTTGTGGATTATATTTAAGTGCAGCTGCAGTAATTGCTTCAACAGGTGTTATTTGATGAGAAATTTCTTCCTTTCGTAAAGCAACAGGAATAGAAACATCACCAACACGTACCCCTTGTTGTGATTGTTGTGATTTTGATTGTACTTCTTGCACATTTTCCTTTTTATCTAGAACTTGCTCTTTTCTCTCTTGTTGATCTGCCATAGTATAACCCTTATACGTTTCTCATATTATACTTTTAAACCACATTTAACTTTTTGTCAAAAAAAACATAAAATTAACAAGAGATTTTTTCTTTTTAATAATTTTTTTGAGAGGAGAACTTTTGAAAAAGTTTCCCTCTCAAACTCTCCCTTTAAAACTTTTTAACCCAAAAACTCTTTTGCGTGCAAAAGAGTTTTTATTTTTTACAATTAACTATTTATAAAAAAATAACACAAATAATACGTTATTATTTTAAATTTTTTTTATTAATTCAAACAAGTTAAATAAAATTAACAAATTTAAATATATCTAACTATAAAAATTTTTTTGAAAGGGGGTTTCTAAGGGGGAGGACTTTTTATAAAAAGTCCTCCCCCTTAGAAAAAACTCAAAATCTATTGTAAAAAATTTGGTAACCACCATTTTTCCATATTATGCGTAATACCAGAAATAGCTGGATCTATACCTTGAAAACGTTTTTGCACCATACGCAAAGAATATGGAACATACAAAAATAAATATGGTTGTTCTTCATGTAAAATTTCTTGTAACCTATCATAATATTTTTTTCTTTCTGTTCTATCAGTTGTTTCTCTGCCTTTTTCTAGAAGTCTATCAACCTCATCATTTTTAAAATGTACAAAATTTAATCCATTAGGTTTTATAGCAGAAGAATGCCATACATCATAAATATCAGGATCTTCTAAAATATTCCAAGCTAAAATAACAGCATCATACTGCCCTTTTAGAACAAATTCATTAATAAATGTTGCCCATTCAACTGTACGAATTTTTATTTCAATACCAAGCTTTTTCCAATATTGTTGCAATACAAGTAAAACATTTTCTCGTTCCTTATTTCCTTGATTAACCAAAATAGTAAAAGAAAAAGGTTTTCCATCTTTTTCTAAAATTCCTTGCTTATTTCTTATCCTGTCTCTCTCTCATGATCTCTCTTATCCTGTCTCTC
>SAMEA104404100__coassemble_3004_pt1 | contig 11869 bp, 10 predicted proteins | sample SAMEA104404100__metabat2_high_PE_071 | metagenome-assembled genome bin SAMEA104404100 (sample SAMEA104404100) | Balaenoptera acutorostrata
CATGAGATGAGCTAATAGACTGGTTAAGTGTTGGATCGTTAATATTATAACTCCAAAGACTTATCCCAATAAGCAAGCCTAGAAAAATAAAAAGCAAGCCTAAAAGTTCCCTTATATGTCTTGAACCTTTCGTAAGAAACTCCTGTGATCATTGTATAATAGCTATATTAAACAATGGTATATATTGTAACTTTTTATCTTTTGTAAATTTTATTAGCTTACAAAAAATAAAAAACGTAGTATCAAAATTTAGTTGTATATTTTTAATATCTAATTATTAGAAATAATTATTAAATATATTTAAAGTATATAATAAATGCAATATCATGTATACATATTTTGTATACGTTGTTCAGATAATACATAAAAAAATTAAATAAAAAAACATAAAGAAATTTAATACGATAGTAAGAAATTTCTTTATACAATGGAAAGTAAAACTACTATAAAATTTATTATGGTAGAATTAATTTATATAGAAAATAAAAGGGGAAAACCCCTTTTATTTATTCACGACCTTGATATTCATCAGTTTCAGTATTTACTTTTACTTTATCGCCAACTTTTACAAAAGCAGGAACTTGAATAACAACACCAGTTTCAAGTTTAGCAGGTTTTGTAACGTTGTTTACAGTATCACCTTTTGCAATTTCTTCTGTTTCAATAACTTCAAGAATAAGAGAAAGAGGAATTTCAATATCAATAGGTTTATCATTATAAAGTAATACAGCTACTTGTTGTGCTTCTTTCAAATAACGCTCTTTACCACCACAGAAATCTGCTTCAAGGTGAAGTTGTTCATAACTTACCATATCCATAAAAACAAGGTCTTCACCTTCTTTATAAAGGAATTGCATATCACGTTGTTCAAGGTTAGGGCGTTCTACTTTTTCGCCTGAACGAAAAGTATTATCAGCAATACGACCATTTAAAATATTGCGAAGTTTGGTACGAACCATAGCTCCGCCTTTACCTGGTTTAAAGTGTTGAAATTCAACAATTTCGTAAGGTGTGCCATCTATTTCAATTTTAAGACCGCGTTTAAAATCCGTGGTGGAATACATAGTTGCTCCTTATAATAAATTAAAGTGTTTTTGCTTTATAACGCATAAGGGCGTCAACTGCAAGCACATAAGAATCAAGCCCAAAACCAGCTATAACACCAAGAGTATGTTCTGCTATAAGGCTTGTTGAGCGTAAACTATCAGAAATGCCTTGTGCTTTGCCAGCTCGAGCAAAAGTATTAGAAATATGCACTTCTACAAAAGGAACTTTTATCCAAGCAAGACAATCAGCTAAAGCAAGAGAAGTATGAGTAAAAGCTCCTGCATTTAAAACAATACCAATAATTTCATTATCAAGAAATTCTTGACGAGCTTTTTCTAGTCTATCAATAATTTCCCCTTCGTGATTTGATTGAAAATATAAATACTCAAGCCCTTTTTCTTGAATATTTTGAAAAACATACTCCATTGTTTGCGAACCATAAATTTGTGGTTCTCTTTTTCCAATATTTCCAAGATTAGGACCATTTATTATAAGAACTTTATTCTGCATAGTTAAAAACCTCATAAAAAAAATACAAGAATAAACATAAAGGGAAAACTTGCATTTTGTGTATAAAATATATACAATATAAAAAGTTTTTCAATTCATTTCAAAGTGATAATTTTATCTGTTTTTCCTAATTTTTGTCAACTCTTTGAAAAAATGAAAAATATATTGAGAATAATGAGAATACTATGCAAAATACAGAAAATAATTTTGTGCGAGAAGAATTTATTTTTCCTCAATTAATATTGGAAGAAACATTATATACATTAGCACAATTAAAAAATGCAGCTCCTGAAAATGCTCATATTGCTTTGGCTGGGCGTTCCAATGTGGGTAAATCATCATTAATAAATGCTTTAGCCAAAAGAAAACAATTAGCTAAAGTGAGTGCAACGCCAGGAAAAACACGTTCTGTCAATTTATATAGAGTTGATCCCCATGATTTTTTCTTAACAGATTTACCCGGTTATGGATATGCTAAGCGTTCAAAATCAGAACGGGAATTATGGGCAAATTTAATTGAAAAATATCTTGTAGAATGTGAAAATCTTATAGCTGTTGCCATTTTGCTTGATTGTCGTTTAGAACCACAAGAAGCAGATAAAATAATGGTACAATTTGCTTTAGCACATAATATTCCTATTATTCCTATTTTAACAAAAGCAGATAAATGCACACAAAAAGAACGTAGCGAACGCATTAGCCAATGGACAGTATTAATCCCTCGTGGTGAGCCTATTGCTGTTTCAGCTCATTCTGGTTTTGGTTTACGTGAGTTATGGAAAAAATTAATTGCTGTTGCAGAAAAAGCTCATTTTAATCATAAGCAAATAAAAGAAGATTTACTTGAAAATACGCAAGAAGAAAAAAGTGAAATAATACAAGTAGAAGAAAATATAACTGTTTCTCAAGATAATACTTTTTTAGGTCAAGAAACACAAAATGAAAAGCCTAAAAAAATACGAACTAAACGTGGAGCTGTTGCAAGAGAAAAAGAAATGCAAAAAAAATTAGCACAAGATAAAGCTCGTAAAAAAGCCCAAGAAGAAAAATCAAGAGCAAAACACAAGAAGAAATAATATGCCAGATTTATCCCTTTTAAATGAAGCACAATATAAAGCTGTAACAGCAGGCAATAATCCTTTATTAGTTATTGCAGGTGCAGGCAGTGGAAAAACAAGAACCATTGTATATAGACTTGCACATTTAGCAGAAAATGGCGTTAATCCATATTCTATTTTACTTTTAACATTTACTAAAAAAGCAGCACAAGAAATGCTTTATCGTGCAACCCATTTACTAGGTACAGATTTAATGGGAGTACAAGGTGGCACATTCCATGCTTTTGCGTATACATTATTAAGACAATTTCCTCCTAGCTGGGCAAAAAATGCATTAAGTATTTTAGATAGTTCTGATTGTGCTACAATTATAGGACAATGCAGAGATGAAAAAAAAATAGGTAAAGGAGATAGATCCTTTCCTAAAAATGCAACTATTTTAGGGCTAATAAGCAAAGCACGAAATAAAGAAACAACCCTTGAAGATATTTTACGTAGAGAAAATCAACACCTTTTAGCACATATTGATGCATTGGCAGAACTTGAAACAATGTATCATGCCTTTAGAAAAGAGCATAATGTATTAGATTATGATGATTTACTTTTTGAATTAGAAGCAAGTTTACAAGAAAATCCCGTTTTACTTTCCCGTATGCATGAACGTTTTCGCCATATTATGGTAGATGAATACCAAGATACAAATATGGTGCAAGCTCGTTTAGTACGACTTTTAACAGGAAAAGAAACTGCAGTTATGGCAGTTGGTGATGATGCACAATCAATTTATGCTTTTCGTGGGGCAAATGTGCAAAATATTATGGATTTTCCTAAACTTTTTGAAAATTGTGAAATAGTACGATTAGAAGAAAATTATCGTTCTGTGCAACCTATTTTAAATATTGCTAATGCGATTTTAGAAAATGCTCCTGTTGGTTTTCAAAAGAATTTATTTTCTCATAGAGAATATGATGAAAAACAAATTACAGTCCAAGTTGTACGCCCTTTAAGTGATTTATCTCAAGCAAGAATTTGTGCTAAATTTATTAATGAACTTTTATTAAAAGAACAAGCAGATGATATTGCAGTGCTTTTTAGAGCTGGTTATCAATCGTATCATTTAGAAGTTGAATTAAATAAACTAGGTATTTCCTTTAAAAAATATGGTGGAGTAAAATATACAGAAGCCTCTCATATTAAAGATGTACTTTCTTATTTACGTTTACTTTTAAATCCAATGGACTTGCCAGCTTTTGAGCGTATGGCGTCCCTTTGTAAAGGTATTGGCGTAAAAACAGCACAAAAACTTTTTTCTCTTGCCATGCAAGGTGATAAGGAAGCTTTACAAAAAGCTTGTAAAAAATTTCCTGATTTTTGGTCTGATTTAATGCTACTTATGGAAATTCAAAAAAATGCCTATCCACCTGAAAAAGCATTACGTGTCATTATTGACCAATACCAACCACGTATGGAAATACTTTATCCTGATGATTGGCCACGTCGTCAACAAGGCTTAGAAGAACTTTTGGGTATTGCCTCATCATATACAGATTTAGCCGTATTTATGGCTGATTTATCTTTAGAAAACCCAGAAGATAATGATCAAGAAGAAATAAAAAGCATAGTATTATCCACTGTTCACTCTGCAAAAGGTTTAGAATGGAAACATGTCTTTATTTTAGATTTAGTTGAAGATAGATTTCCATCACGCCATGCTTTGGCTCGTCCTGATGATTATGAAGAAGAACGCCGATTGCTTTATGTTGCTTGCACAAGAGCAAAAGATAGTTTGCGTTTATTTGTTCCACAAAATGTTTTTCAACGTGGACAAGGATACGAGGAAAGAGCGACGCCAAGTCCTTTTATTCGTGAAATTCACCCTCATTTATATGAAGAAGTTTTTGAACAATATGGAGGCGTACTTGTAAAACAAAGTATGGCTAAAAGTCCTATGAAAACAGGGCAAACAAAAACTTCTATTTTAGAAAGTTTTAAAAATGCTATGGAATATGAGGATAATTCCATAAAACAACAAAGAAAAAAAGATAGTATTGTTTTTGATAAACCAAGAGAAGAACAAACTTTTATAGCACCTTTAAAAAAATTAGGCTTTTGTCATCATAAAGTTTTTGGAAAAGGCAAAATTATTGAAGAATTGGAAGGGGAAAAAGTACGTGTTAATTTTCCCGGTATTGGTTTAAAAGTTATTATGAAAAATTATTTAACTTTTGAAGATTAGGGGAGTTTCTGACTAAAGAAAATAAAATACAATTAATTTAAAAAGATACCCTAAAAAGAATACTATATTATTACAAAAAAATAAAAACTAAACGAGAAAAATATGCGTAAAGGTGAAGATGGCATTTTAGATTTATTAGGAAAATATTTTCCTAACAGCCACCCACAAATGCCAATGGGGCGTGGTGATGATTGTGCATTAATAACTGTTCCTTTATCTTATGATAATGTTCCAGTTTTTGCTGTAACATCAGATATTTTTGCAGAAAATGCTCATTTTAGAACAACATATTTTGCACCAGAAGAAATTGGACATAAAGCATTAGCTGTTAATATTAGTGATTTAGCAGGTAATGGAGCAAGTCCTTTAGCTTTTTCTTTAAATTTAACACTTACAGAAAATCAAAATTATGCATGGCTTGAAAAATTTTTTCAAGGCATGGCAAAACTTGCACAACAATATAATATGGTTCTTTGTGGAGGAGATTTAACAAAAGTCCCTGTTCCAACTTTATTACAAGAAAAAACTAAAGCTGAAAATTTAGATCCATATAGTTTAAGTGGTCTTAATATTGGTATTACAGCTTGGGGAACATATCAACATCAAGGTATGCCTCTTATGCGACATAGAGCATATACAAAACCTCAAAATATACAAAAACCTATTGCTTGCATGAAACAAGGGGATATACTTTTTTATATTGGAGAAATAGGATTAGCACGTACTGGTTTTTATCTTTTAGAAGAATATGGCTTTAATGAACAAGGTAAAAAGCTTTGTATGCAAAAATATCCCCATGCAATAAAAGCCCATTTAATGCCAGAACCAAAAGTAAAAGAAGGGATAGCTCTTTCTCTTTTTGCTAAAGAACATAAAGTATTTGCAATGGATATTTCCGATGGGCTTATGCGTGATGTTCCTAGACTTTTAGCTTGTGAGGGATTAGTATTAGATGATGAAAAAACATTTGGAGCAAATATAACATTAAAACAAGAAAATATTCATGCAGAAATCATTGCATATTGCCAAGAAAAAAATATAGATCCTCTTTCTTTTGCATATAAAGGAGGTGAAGATTATGGACTTCTTGGCGTATGTGCAGAAGAAGCATTTCCTCTTTTACAAGCTTATTGGCAAAAAGAAAATCTTTTACCTATACAATATTTAGGCAAAGTTACAGAAAAAAATATTATGGTAAACAATCAAGAAATTAAGGAAGTAGGGTTTGACCATTTTGAAAAATAGTGAAAAGAAAAGAGAAAACCTTTCTAATATAACAAGTATTATATTAGAATTGCGTCCTTATTTTTGGTTACCATTTGTTGTAAGTTCTCTTTTAATTTTAGTGGTTATAGCTTTTATTACTGACTATAATATACGCCAATCTGCAAAGTTTTTAGGGGAACAAATGGCAGATAAGGGTATTCGTATTATATGGCTTTTTGAAAATGTTATTATGGATAGAATACAATTTTCAACAGAAAAAAGTAGAAATGATTATATAGCAGAACTTGGTTCTACTGATAATTTTGCTTTTGTTGCTGTAACAAATGATGAAGGAAAATTTTTATTCCATAGTACAAATGAAAAAGTAGGAACATATATTAATATTCAAGATGAAAATAATATATCTAATTTTTGGCAAAAACTTGAATATTTACTTCCAAACCGTGATGAACAAGGTTCACGTTGGGGCTTTGTTACAATAAATGGCGAACGTCTTTTTTTAGTGCATAGAGTATATGGGGAAAGTGTTCGACAAGGTGCTATTCGTTTCTTACACCCTGAAATTACAAATTTTTTAAATTCTCAAAAAATAAATCACGTTTTTGCTGCTATTTATCCAAAAACATTACAACATAATATTGCTCTTTATCGTAAGAGAGCATTTACCTTTGCTATTTGGGTTATTGGTATATCTTCGTTAATTTTATGGATATTTTCATTAATAAATAGAATTATTAATAATAAAAAAAGTATAAGCTTAGCAGAAAAAACTATTGAAAAAATGCATTCAGAAGTGCAACGCCTTGAAAATGAAATGACAAAAAAAGAAAAACTTGCTGCTATTGGGGACTTAGCAGCGTGTGTTGCTCATGAAATAAGAAACCCACTAAGTTCAATTAAAGGATATGCCACATATTTTGCCAATAGTTTTCCAAAAGATTCCGCTGATCACAAAGCTGCAACTATTATGATTCAAGAAGTTGAACGTATTAACCGTGTTGTTGGGGAATTAATGGGTGTTTCAAGTCCTACTAATATTCAAAAACAAGCTGTTCCTGTTGATGGTGTTATTGATAGTTGTTTAACTATGCTCCAATCAGACGCAAAACAATTGAATATTCATTTTCATGTTGTAGGGCGTGGTAAAGTTATTATTATGGACCCTGATAGAATTAAACAAGCTATATTAAATATTTGTTTAAATGCTATTGAGGCAATTCGAGATGATAAAATTTATCATCAAGAAAAACAGTATGATATTATTATTTCTATTGCAGAAAAAGAAGAAGATTACATTATTTATATAAAAGATAATGGACCAGGTATTGAAAAAGACGTTCTTAGACGTATTTTTGACCCTTATTTTACCACCAAAAAAGATGGAACAGGATTAGGGCTTATTAATGTTTCTAAAATATTAGAAGCTCATGGCGGTTCTATTGAAGTTGAAAGTGAAAAAGGAAAAGGAACACTATTTAAGTTGTATTTACCAAAGCGAGGCTTTTAGCATGAGTCAAAAAGCAAAATTACTTATTGTAGATGACGATGATGCCCATAGAAATATGTTAAAACTTATGGTTGAACAATGGGGCTATGTAGCTTTTGATGTTGCTTCAGGCGAAGAAGCAATAAAATTTATCCATGAACAAAGTGTTGATTTTGTTTTATGTGATGTACGTATGACAGAAATGGACGGCTATGAAACGTTAGCAGCAATTCATGCTTGGAATCCTGCTATTCCTGTTATTTTAATGACTGCATATTCTTCTGTGGAAAAAGCAGTAGAAGCCATGAAAATTGGTGCTTATTCTTATGTTACAAAACCTCTTGATTTTGAAGTATTAAAAACAACTCTCTATAATGCCTTAGAACATACAAGGCTAAAAGAAGAAAATAAACAATTAAAAAAAGCTTTGGCACAAAATCCTATTATGCCTTTAGGAAAAAGTGCTAGTGTAAAAATTTTGCAAGAAATGATACAAACCGTTGCACCAAGTGAGGCAACTGTTTTAATTACAGGTGAATCAGGAACAGGAAAAGAATTAGTTGCAAAATCAATACAAGCTAATAGTAATAGAAAAGATGAAGCTTTTGTAACTATTAACTGTGCTGCTCTTGCTGAAAATCTTCTTGAATCAGAACTTTTTGGACATGAAAAAGGTGCTTTTACTGGTGCAGAAAAAATGCGTGAAGGCCGTTTTGTTCAAGCAGATAAAGGAACACTTTTTCTTGATGAAATAGGTGAAATGCATCTTGCTTTGCAGGCAAAATTATTACGTGTTTTACAAAATGAGGAAATTCAACGCGTAGGTAGTGATAAGGTAAAAATTGTTGATGTTCGCATTATTGCAGCAACAAACAGAAATTTAAAGGAAGAAGTTACAGCAGGAAAATTCAGAGAAGACCTTTATTATCGTTTAAATGTTATCAATCTTGAAGTTCCAGCATTACGAGAACGTAGAGATGATATTCCATTATTAGCACAACGCTTTGTGGATAATTTTGCAACAATTAATCGTAAAACTATCAAAGGATTTACTCCTCATTGTATGGATTTACTTATGCGTTATGAATGGCCCGGTAATGTTCGTGAATTAGAAAATGCTATGGAAAGGGCTGTTATCTTATCCACAGGTGAATATATTTCAGAACGAAGTCTTCCACTTGCTATTCAACACACTGATAAAGAAAATACCATTCTTGATCCAAAAGCCTGTTATACACTTACAAATAAATCTTTGGATGATATTGAAAAAGCTGCTATTACTGCAACTCTAGCAGATACAGCAGACAATAAAAGTGAAGCAGCACGAAGACTTGGTATTACTCGTGCCACTTTACATAGCAAATTGAAAAAATACAATTTAGAATAAAGGAAATCATTATGCGTTTACTTGAAGGGAAAAGTGTTGCAGCTCATTTAAGAGCAAATTTAAAAAAAGAAATAGAATTGCTAACTCCAAAAGCAAAAAGAGCTCCTGCTTTGGCTGTTATTTTAGTTGGTGATGATCCAGGATCTCAAGTATATGTTAGAAATAAAGAAAAATCTTGTGCAGAAGTTGGTATTACTTCTGTTGCCTATCGTTTGCCAAGTGATACCAAACAAGCTGATTTAATAAAACTTATTCAAGAACTTAATGCTAATGATGAAATTGATGGAATTTTATTACAATTACCTTTACCAAAAGGCTTAGATGCTCAACCTTGCCTTGAAACTATTGACCCTAAAAAAGATGTTGATGGTTTACACCCTGAAAATCAAGGCCGTTTAGCACTTGGTTTAAAAGGTATTCGTCCCTGTACTCCAGCTGGAGTTATGTTCCTTTTAGATTATTATCAATATGATTTAACAGGAAAAAATGTTGTTGTACTTGGAAGAAGTAATTTAGTTGGTCGTCCCCTTGCTCTTATGCTCAATGCAAAACCAATTAATGCAACTGTAACCATGTGCCACTCAAAAACAAAAAATTTAGAAGAAATCTGTCGTCAAGCTGATTTTATTTTCCTTGCTATTGGTAGTCCTAAATTCTTAAAAGCAAATATGGTAAAAAATGATGCTGTTATCATTGATATTGGCATGAACCGTTTACCAGAAGGTCTTTGCGGAGATGCTGATTTTGCAGATTTAGAAGGAAAAGTTAGTGCCATGACTCCTGTTCCTGGTGGAATTGGACTTATGACTATTGCTCAACTTTTAAAAAATACACTCCAAGCTTGGAAAACTACTATGGGCTTAGAATAATAAGAATTACTATAACTAGTTAATTTTATTATGGGGAAATTATAAGAAGTTTATTTCTTAAACTTTCCCCTTTATCATATTATCAGTAAATAAAAATTGTAAAAAACAAAAATAGTTAGTCTGTAAAAGAACTTTTAAATTAAAAAGTTTTTAATAAAGAAAAGGAAACTTTTTTAAGTTCTTTTTTTGAAAAGTTTTTTTAAAATATTTTTCATAATAATTATTTATAAACATTTAATTCCATTAAATTATATTAATATGCCTAGAAAAAAATCATTAAGTTTTAGAAAAGAACAAGCAATGCAAGTATTACAAGGCTTGCAAAAACGCTATCCAACACCAGAAACACATTTACATCATACAAATGCATGGGAACTTTTAATTGCAACGGTTCTTTCTGCACAATGTACTGACGCAAGAGTAAATATGGTTACACCACATTTATTTGGAAAATGGAAAGACCCTTTTGCGTTGGCTCAAGCTGATATTAAAGATGTAGAAGAAGTTATCCGATCAACTGGTTTTTATAAAAATAAAGCAAAAAATATTGTTGCAGCAGCAAAATTAATTTCCACAAAATATAATGGGGAAGTTCCTAAAAGCATGGAAGCTCTTGTTGAAGTTCCCGGTGTAGCAAGAAAAACAGCAAACGTTGTACTCTATACTGCGTATGGGATTAATGTGGGATTAGCTGTTGATACTCATGTAAAACGTATTACGCATAGATTAGGATTAACAAATTCCACTGATCCAATACAAGTTGAAAAAGACTTAATGGAAGTTTTTCCTCAAGAAGAATGGGGAAATGTAAATCATAGGCTTGTGTGGTTTGGTCGTCATATTTGTGATGCACGAAAACCTTTGTGTGATCAATGTGAATTTAATGAAATTTGCCCTAAATTAGAACCCAAAAAAGATTAAAATTTTTTATTATACTATTCCATAGTATTAGGTGTTATAAGGGGCTTTACCCCTTTAAACCCGAGATATTTAATAAGGGGTTTCACCCCTTAGACCCGAGCAGGGCGGTAAGCTAACGGGGGCAAGCCCCCCTAGCTCTCACCCCCTGCACCCCCGAGCAATGCCCCCCTGTTTCACACTCTTTCAGCAAGTCGCGTTGCTCCTCGCTTACAGAGAGTGAAACGTATTAGGTTAGTGATTTTATGAAAATATTTTTTATTTTATAAGCCTAATGCATTAGAGTAATTCTAAATAATTGGGAAACATTCCCTATGTAAAAAACTTTTAGATTATACGCTATTAGGCGAAAGAAACTTTTTCAAAAAGACTTTTTTGTTCAAAAAAAATTTTTTTGAAAATATTGCTTATAAAAAAAGGGAGCATTTGCTCCCTATAAATTTTTATGCTTGTGGTTTTGGACGTACAGTTAAAACAGGTACTTTTGATTGGGTAACAACCTTTTCTGCAACAGATCCAAATAAAATACGGTCAATACCTTTACGTCCATGTGTTCCCATAATAATAAGATCAGCATGATATTTTTCTGCTGCTGCTATAATTTCTTCTGTTGCATATCCTACTACAACTTCAGCTTCAACATCAACACCTTGAAAATGTTTTGCTGTAAAATCAGACATACTTGCTTCTGCACCAGAAACAATTTCACCTACAAAGCCATCAATGGTGCTTGGTGCAACATGAAAGCCTGTATATTGTGTCATAGTAGGAGCAACATAAATTGCATGAACTTTTGCACCAGATAATTTTGCAAGCATAGAGGCTTGTTCTGCCACAAGTTGACTATGTTCAGATAAATCCAAAGCACAAATAATGTTTTTTAATGCTGGCATATAGATACCTCTCGAAAGTGGTTTATAGGTTATAAAAGAATGCTATTCTTTCGTGAAACTTTTGTCAAGAGGTATAACAGTGTGTTTTCAATCAAAAATCATTTTTCATTTCAAGATAAGCACTTACAATATCTTCTTGTCCATTTATTTCATTTTCAATTTGTGCTTCTCGCATAAGCCTGCCAATATATTGTAAATGTCTTCTTTTTGCTTCTTTATTTGTAATACGTCTATACTC
>SAMEA104404100__coassemble_3042_pt1 | contig 11739 bp, 9 predicted proteins | sample SAMEA104404100__metabat2_high_PE_071 | metagenome-assembled genome bin SAMEA104404100 (sample SAMEA104404100) | Balaenoptera acutorostrata
GGGAAAAATTAATATTTTTTTTAAATAAATAAAAATAATTTTATTCATTTGTATTTATTATATTTTTTTAAAAATTAATTTGAATTTGGATATAAATTTAAGGTAGGTTGTATTCTAAAAACTGAAAAAATTTTATAAGTCTTGTAACACTTGTCTTTCAAATAAAAAATAGCTATTACTATAACAACTTTAATATAAGGAAAAATCATGTCAGATCAAAATATGCCACCTAAACTTAGTGAAGAAAAACACGGTGCTATTATAGTTTTAGGGGCAAAACAACATAATTTAAAAAATATTAGTGTACGTATTCCAAGAAATGAGCTTGTAGTAGTTTGTGGTCCTTCTGGATCTGGAAAGTCAACACTTGCTTTTGATATAGTTTATGCTGAAGGTCAAAGACGCTATGTGGAATCATTATCAGCCTATGCTCGTCAATTTTTACCTAAAATGGATAAACCTCTTGTGGATAAAATAGAAGGTCTTTCTCCTGCTATTTCCTTAGAGCAGCAAACAACAGGACGAAATCCACGTTCCACAGTAGGAACAGTTACAGAAATATACGATTTTTTGCGTGTCTTTTTTGCTCGTCTTGGCAATATGTATTGTGTAAAATGTGGAACTCCTATTGAAGCTAGGGCAAGTGATGAAATTATTGCTGATATTATGGACTTACCACAAGGTTCGCGTATATATCTTTTAGCTCCATTAGTTGAATTACAAAAAGGAACGCACCAAGACCGTTTTAAAAAATTAAAAGCAGAAGGATTTGTGCGTGTTCGTGTTGCAACTCTTGGCGAAGAAAAACAAATTTATACATTAGATGATGTACCTGATTTAGATAAAAATAAAAAACACACTATTGATTTAGTTGTTGATAGGCTTATCATTAAAGAAGATATGCGGACGCGTCTTGCTGATTCTGTTGAACTTGCTTTAAAATATGGTGAAGGTCGTATTATCGTTGCTATTGAGGGACAAGAAGATATTATTCACTCCACAGATAGCGTTTGCCCCAAATGCCATACAAGTATGCCAAGTCCTTCTCCACAACTTTTTTCTTTTAATAGCCCACAAGGTGCTTGCCCACAATGTGCTGGTATAGGCACTGTTGCAACATTTGACCCACAACTTATTGCACCCGATGAAAGCCTTTCTTTAGAACAAGGTGCATTAGCTCCCTTTTCTAGCAAACATACTTGGTCACAAATTGAAAAACCCTTAGAAGAATTAGGTAAAAGACACGGCTTTACATTAAAAACCCCTTTAAGAGATTTTAGCGAAGAAGCCAAAAAAGCTCTTTTTCATGGTGAAGCTGGTGGAGTTAACAGAACTGGAAGCTTACGCCGTAATTTCATGGGTGGAACAAGCCTAAACCGTGATACACAAGAACTTGCCATTAGTAATACACACTGGGCAGGTGTTATGTATTTACTAGAAAAATTTATGCAACATAATGACGCATGGGGGGATATTTTATCAAAATATAGCTATGCTGTTGATTGCCCTCAATGCAAAGGTGCAAGATTACGTCCTGAATCATTATGTGTAAAAGTTGGAAAATACCATTGCACTACCCCACAAGAAGAATATAATATTTATGAATTTTGTAGTTTATCCATTGCAAAAGCATTAGCTTGGCTTGAAAAACTTTCCTTTGAAGGTCGCCACGCCATTATTGCAGAACCATTATTAAAAGAATTAACGCACCGTTTATCTTTTATGATCAATGTAGGTCTTGATTATCTTTCTTTAGCTCGTTCTATGATTACCTTATCAGGGGGAGAATCCCAACGTATACGCCTAGCCTCTCAACTTGGTTCTGGTTTAGTTGGCGTAACATACGTACTTGATGAACCTTCCATTGGTTTGCACCCTCGAGATAATGAGCGATTAATCAAAACCTTGCGTAGTTTACAAGAACGTGGCAATACCGTGCTTGTGGTAGAACATGATGAAGCAACTATCCGTGAAGCTGATACTATCTTAGAATTAGGTCCTGGCTCTGGTTCACAAGGTGGGGATCTTGTTTTTACTGGAAGTGTTAAAAAACTTTTTGCAAATTCTCAATCTCTTACAGCAAAATATTTACGCGGGGATATGAAAATCCCTTTACCTGATGAACGCCGCGAAGCAAAAGAGTTTCTAACCCTCAAAGGTGTTACAACCAATAATATTAAAAATATTGATTGCGACATTCCACTTGGCTTATTAACCTGCGTTACTGGTGTTTCAGGTTCTGGAAAAAGTTCTCTTATTATTGATACACTTTATAAACACATGGCAATGCATTGTGGAATAAAAGTTGACCAACCGGGTACACTGAAAGAAATTATTAATGCCGACAAAATAGAACGTATTGTTTCTATTGATCAAAGCCCGATTGGTAGAACTCCCCGTTCTAACCCCGCAACCTATACCAAAATATTTGATGAAATTAGAAATATTTTTTCTATGACGCAAGATGCTAAAAGACGTGGATATAAAGCTGGTCGCTTTAGTTTTAACGTTGCTGGTGGTCGTTGTGAAACATGTAAAGGTGATGGACAAATCCGTGTAGAAATGCACTTTTTACCTGATATTTTTGTTACTTGTGATGTTTGCAAAGGACAACGATTTAATCGTGAAACATTAGAAGTTCGGTATAAAGATAAAAATATTGCAGAAGTCCTTGATATGACAGTAAGTGAAGCTAGACAATTTTTTGAAAATTATCCAGCTCTTGAACGCCGTCTTGCCATGCTTGAAAGCGTAGGACTAGATTATATTCGTTTAGGACAACCTGCCACAACACTTTCTGGTGGTGAAGCACAACGTATTAAAATTTCTCGTGAACTTGGTAAACGTTCCTTACCGGGAACACTATATATTTTAGATGAACCAACAACAGGCTTACATATGCATGAAGTTGGCAAATTAGTTACAGTATTGCATCAATTAGTTGAAAAAGGTGCAACCGTTGTTGTCATTGAACATAATACTGATGTTATTTTAGCCTCTGATTATGTAATAGATATTGGTCCTGGTGGTGGTGAAAATGGTGGAACGATAATTGCAAAAGGAAGTCCAGAGGCAATTATGGCAGATCCTCATTCTATTACAGGGAAATTTCTTATAGAAGAACGCCGTATGCGTAAAAAACAAATATAATTTTATAGGGAAAAATAAGAATATTTTTCCCTATAAATAAAATACGCTATTTCTATATATTAAAGACAGAAATAAAAACTAACTATATTCCTTTGATATAAAAAGAAACAACTATGATTAAATATCTTTTTGTAGACCGTGATGGAACAATAATTATTGATAAGCACTATTTAAGTAATCCTGCTGAAATAGAACTTATTCCACATGTTGCAACAGCATTACAAGCTTTACAACAAAAAAATATACAACTCTTTCTTGTTACAAATCAATCAGGTATTGGACGGGGCTATTTTAAAAAAGAAGCTCTTTTTGCTTGTAATAAAGAACTTGAAAAACAATTAGCACCATATAATATTAATTTTGTTGATATGGCATATTGTCCCCATGCTCCTGAAGATAATTGCTCATGCCGTAAACCTAAACTTGGTATGTGGGAATATTTACAAAAAAAATATAATATTGACCCCAGCCAATGTGCCATGATTGGCGATAAAAAAGAAGATGTTCTTTTTGGAATTAATGCAAATTTTGCCTATTCATGTCTTGTGCAAACAGGAAAGGGACAAAAAACAGCAGATAGTTTGTCTTTTTCTTTTGATACTGACTTTTTCCCTATTCAATCTACACTCTTTGGACAAGAAAAAACTAATACTCTCTGCTATGGGGCAAAACAACTCATAAATTTTGCAGATTTTCTTATTAATAATATACAATAATTTTTGGAGAAAAAAATGTCTACAAAAAACAGCATATCTAATAATGTCTATAATTGGCTTATTAATATGCATAATTTTGATATTGAACCAGAACTTTGGAATGATCTTACAGAAGATGAAAAAGAACAATTTCAAAAAGTCCGCGAAGAAAATCTGTATCATTATACAAAATATCAAGAATCTAAAATTAATAATGAATTATATAAAAATATATTAAATGCTCTTCCTTTTCCTTGTGCATTAAAAAATGCAAAAGGAGAATTTTTATTTATTAATCCTGCACATGTAAAAACATTCAATCATTCCACTAATGAACCATATCAAACTATTGATGATTTTCATATTCTTTCAGATAAAGAACGCTTAGGATTACAAATAGATAATGCTATTGCTTTAGATAGCCTTTGCACTATTCAAAAACCTTTTTCCTATGAAGCAGACCCACTTAATAGACGTTTTTATTATTGGGTATGTGGATTTCAGTGCAAAAATAATAATCGTTATACATTTTCTGTTACCCAAGATGTAACAGAATTTGTGCAAACAGAAAATAAACTTTCAGAACAAGTTGCTATGCTTGAAAGTACAAATGAAAATATTATTAGATTTTCAAATTTAGACCCGCTAACTGGTGCATATAATAGAACAAGTTTAGTAGAATTTTTTGAATTAAATTTTAGAGAAGCTCGTAGAACAAAATCAACTTTTTCTATTTTATTATTAGATATTGATCATTTTAAAAATGTTAATGATAAGTTTGGCCATTTAGTTGGTGATAAATTATTACAAGATATGGTTACACTTTTAAAAAATTCCGTACGTGAAAAAGATATGGTCTTTCGTTTTGGTGGTGAAGAATTTCTTTTATTATTACCTAAAACAAATTTTATACAAGCTTATGAAGTTGCAGAACGTATTCGTATTCATATAAGCAAAAATCTAAAAAGACCCGATAATAGTATGATTACAATTAGTATTGGTATTGCAAATTATACTAATGAAAAAACTGCAACAGATCTTATTAAAATTGCAGATGAAAACCTTTATCGTGCAAAAAATAATGGTAGAAATTGTGTTATTCCACAAGTCAACACACAAAACAAAGGAATATTTTAATGGAATTATCCCAAAAACCTATGCTTAGTATGAAAACTTGGCATATTTCTTTTTGGTCAAGTCTTATTATACTTTTTCTTATTATTATTCTTGAAAGCTACACAAATCTTGATATAGAAATACAAAATATTTGGTATTATCCTGAAACCAAAAAATGGTGGCTCACAGCAGAAGAATTTATGCAAACTCGTTGGCTTTGGTACGGTGGAGCAAAAAAAGCAATTTCCATTTTTGCTGGAATTTGTGTTGCTATTTTTATTGCTTCATTTTTCTTAAAATCTTTTCGAATTTGGCGAAAAAGCATGATTTTGATATGTTTAAGTCTATTATTTGTTCCACTTGCCGTTGGTGCTGGAAAAAAAATGACAGACATCTATTGCCCTCGAGAAGTAAGCATTTATGGTGGACCTTATGAATATCAAAGAATACTTGAACCACAACACCCATTAAACAAAGATAATCCAGTTCCTGGACTTTGTTATCCTGCTGGGCATGCTTCTGGTGGATTTGCTCTTATGATGCTCTTTTTTGCTGTTCCTTATCCATGCCTTAGAAAATGGGGACTTCTTATAGGATTAACTGTTGGTTGGCTTATGGGTGGTTATCAAATGGTAAGAGGAGAGCATTTTTTATCTCATACATTAAGCACTATGTGTTTAGCATGGGCAATAAATTTACTTATAATTTTATGTATAGAAAAAATAGAACATTTTTTTAAACTAAAAAATGAATACCCAAAACTTCTATAAAATAATTATACAAAATTATTACCACCAAAGTTTATAAAAATATTTTATAATATAGTAAAACTAACATACTATACGTAGTATAATTTATTATAAAATATTTTTCTCTTTTTTTTAAAATTTAGGATTATTTATGCTACATTCTTCTTTTGCACGTTTTCGTTGCTCTTTTTTATTGTACCTTTCTTTTCTTTTTCTAATAATTAATTTTGTATTTCGCCTTTGTTTAGTTTTTGTATTTTCAGAACATTTTACTTTTTCACATGAATTTTTTACAGGCATTTTATTTGGTATTTTTAATGATTTTTTAGCTCTTCTCTTTATTCTAGTTCTTCCTTTTTTTCTTATCTTTTTACCCAAAGATACTTTTTTCCAAAAGAAAATAGGAAAGATTTATAGTTTTCTAATTATTTTCTTTTTTTCTCTTATTTTTATTTTTACAGGTTTTTCTGAATATTTTTTTTGGGAAGAATTTAGTTCACGTTTTAATTTTATTGCAGTTGATTACCTTATTTATACAACAGAAGTTATACAAAATATTATTGAATCTTATCCACTAGTTGGCTTGCTTTCTTCTGTTTTTATTCTTTCCATATTTACAAGCATAATCAGTTATAAAAAGTTACAAAAAACATTAAATTCTGTTACGACACAAAGCCATACATCATTTTGGAAACGATTATCCCATGTTCTTTGTTATTGTTTTATTGTTTTAGCAAGTTATTTTATTTTTATGCCTCTTCAAAATAGCTCAAATAGATATTGGATAGAATTTGCGGATAATGGTGTTTATCAACTTTTTTCTGCTTTTCTTCATAATGAATTAGATTATCGCAAGTTTTATAAAACCATTGATTGCGAAAAAGCTTTTACCATTGTGCAAGAAGATTTATATATAACACAACCTGTTAAAAATACTAATTATGCAACTATTACTAATACAGCTCCAGAACAAAATCCTAATGTTATTCTTGTGATCATTGAAAGTCTTGGCAATTATAAATATCAAAATCAAATGATTAATCTTAATGCTCTTGCTAAAGAAAGCCTAAATTTTACAAATATGAAATCAACTGGTACTCGTACTGTTCGTGGGCTTGAGGCAATAATGCTTTCTATTCCACCAACACCCGGTAACTCCATTGTTCGTAGAAATGATAATCATGAACTTTATAATATAGCCACTCCATTAAAAAATATTGGATATGATCTTGATTTTATATATGGAGGCATTGGCTTTTTTGATAATATGAATGATTTTTTTGAAGGTATTGGTTTTCATATTCATGATAAACTTGAATTTGCAGAACAAAATAAAACTTTTTCTAATGCTTGGGGGCAATGCGATCAAGATAGTTTTAATGAAAGTTTACTTCTAGCAGATGAAAATCATGCTCAAAATAAACCATTTATGCAAGTTATTCTTACAACATCTAATCATAGACCTTTTACATTTCCTGAAAATATCATTGGTCTTTCTCAAGGAAATCGAGAAGCAGCCGTACGTTATACTGATTATAGCATAGGTGAATTTTTAGAAAAAGCAAAAACAAAAGCATGGTTTGATAATACAATATTTATTTTTATTGGAGATCACCCTTCTTCTGTTGCAGGAAAAAATAGTCTTCCCCACGAGGAATATGGAATTGTTAGTATGATTTATGCTCCTAAACTTATTCAAGCGCAACAAATAGAGATACTTTGTAGTCAAATTGATATTGCACCAACCCTTTTAGCGCTTATGGGAATTGATTATACTTCTCCTTTTTTTGGGAAAAATATTCTTACAATGACAAAGGAAAATGAACGAGCTTTTGTTTCAACCTATCAATTATTAGGATTAGAAACACCAAATTATTTAACTATTCTTTCACCTAATAATGGAGTTGAAACACTAAAACTAAACCCAAACGCAACAGAAGAACAAAAACAAAAAGATATTGAAAAAACAATTGCGTATTACCAAACTGCTTATGATTTATTTACACAAGATTTATTAAAAGAATACGAATTAGAACAAAAAAGATAATATAAAAGACAAAAGCCATGTTTATTAAAACATGGCTTTTTATTTCTCATAACGTTAACATATATTTTAAAAATGAGAAGATAACGTTTGAAAAGGTTCCCAAGTTTTTTCTTCAAAACTTTTTTACAACAAAAGAACTTTTTGTTTTTCATATTATAAAAAAGACTTAAATAATAATATATTTAAAAAAATATTATAAAATTATTTTATCTTCATAAATTTATTACTTTTCTTTTTGCAATTAAAATAGTTTAGAATAATAAGTTATATAATTTTATTGTTATACTTTATTAATTGAGTATAAATAATCTAAAAATTCATTCTATTTTAATGTTAACCATATTTATCTTATATTTTACTATAAAAACAATAATTATAATACGTTATGATGTAAAATAATACACAATTAAAAAATTAAATCTTCTTGACTTAATAGATTTATTTTATATAATAAAATCATATTTCATATTATAAAACAATTTTACTATATAAAACAAGGAGGGTTTTGAATAATTTAATTGGGCTACGGAAAAATTTTCTATCATAATCTTAATAAAAAGAGGGAAAGTTATGTCAGTTATTTCTAAGGCTATAAAAACATTACTTATGACATTATGCTTTACAACCGCTTTGGTAACAACAACACAAGCTAAAGAAGTTGTAAAATTTGCTCAAGCTAACCAGTTTAGATTATTAGGTTATAGTGCAGAACATGTTGGGGTTTATCCTTATTTAGGAGTTTTACAGTTTTATATGACACTTCCAGAAATAGCAGGTAAATATGAATTTAAACATGTTGGTAATGTTTATAAATCACCTAACGAATGTTTAACTGCAGTGGCTTCTGGTGCAATACAAATAACATATTCAACGCCTTCTTTTTTAGAACAATTTAACCCTAATTGGAAAGTTGCTTCTGCAACAGGTTTATTTGATAATTTTGAGCATTTTAACCGTACAATTCAAACAGAACCATGGCAAGCAATGGTTAAAGAACTTGAACAAAAACAAAGAGTTAAAATTGTAAAATGGGTTGGAAGTCTTGGCAGTTTCATGCTTTTTACCAATAAACCAATAGAAAAGATTGAAGATGCTAAGGGATTAAGAATTAGATATAATGGTGCAAATGGTTATGTTCCTGCTATACAAAAATTAAATATGACACCTGTTGCTCTTCCATTCACAGAAGTTGTTTCAGCTCTTCAAACAAATATGATTGATGGTTTATTAAGTGAAATTGCTGCTGCTCCTTGGTACGATCTTGGCGATATGCTCAAAATCTTGTGCCAATAACTTGGGTTTCCACTCCAATGTGCTTAGTTGTAAATGCTGATTGGTGGGATTCACTTGATAAAGATACAAAAGCAGTATTTGAATATGCTTTTCAAACACCAGAAACATATCAATTCTTAGATAGAGATGAAGCTCGTCAAATTAGTGAATGGGGTACAAAAGTTCCAAATACTAAAAAAGCAAATTTAACACCAGAAGAAGTTGAACGCTGGAAAACACTTCTTAGAGATGCTGGTCGTGAGTTCATAAAAGATGTTCCTGCAGACTTAATTAAAGCTGTTGAAGATTCTAGAGAAAAGCAATAACTCTTGAAAGGGGATTTTCCCCTTTCAAGCTCTTATAGAATAAAAGGAAAGCTTATGAAAAATACTATCAATAAAATTATAGATGCATGGGTTATGTTTTGGAGTATTGTATTTTTTTTCGGTGTATTCATAAATTTTCTTGAAATTATATTAAGGTTCTTTTTCTCTTATTCGTGGGATCTTTTTTATGATATTCCAGTTTGGTGTACTGTTTGGGCAACACTATTAGTATCTGGGCCTATTCTTTTAAAAGGAGAACATGTTTCCATTGATGCTATAACCACATTACTAAGTAAACCCATAAAAAAAGTTATTGAAATTATTAATGCTATTATTGTTTTAATTTTTGCCATTGTATTTACTTATGGAGGATTTCTTTTTGTCTTACAACTTTATAATTTTAACACAACTTATACTCGTTCAATTTCTATTCCATCTTGGATAGTAGAAAGTTGTGTTCCATTAGGTTTATGTATTTTTTCTATATGTGCCATCATAAATTTAATATCTAAATTAAAAGAAAAAGTTGAATAATCTTCCAATAAGGAGAAACGTATGGATACTATTTCCTCTTTAGCTCTTATTTTAGCTATTATTATGTTCCTTATTGGAACTCCACTTGCTGTTACCTTTAGTTTATCTTCTGTTCTTATTCTTATTTATGTGATGGATTTTCCGATTGGGAATGTAGCACAACTTTTTTTCAGTGCAATTAATGGATATACTCTTTTAGCAATGCCATTTTTTATTTTAGCTGGTAATATTATTCTCCGTTGTGATGGTATGCGTCATTTAAGAGATTATATGAATGCTGTTTTTGGAAAAATTCATGGGGGTATGGCTGTTGCTTTAGTAATTTTTGCAGCATTTTTAGGTAGTATTTCAGGTTCTGCTACTGCATGTCTTGCTGTAATTGGAACAATTTTTGTTCCAATGCTTGTTGAATCAGGCTATTCAAGAGCTTATGTTTCAGGATTAACTGTTGTAAATGCTGGACTTGGTGCTGTTATTCCTCCTAGTGTATTTTTAATTATTTTTGGTTCTGCTAATCGTGTGTCTATTGCGGATTTATTTATTGGAGGTATAGGACCTGGAATTCTTGCTGCACTACTTATGATTTTATATGTATTATGGTCATCAAAAAGACGTGGATTTCGTTCTACTGTTGAATTTTCAAATGAAGAAAAGAAGATTGCATTTAGACGTTCTTTACCAATTATTTTTATGCCTGTGATTGTTCTTGGCGGTATATATTCAGGTATTTTTAGTCCAACACAAGCAGCTTCTGTTGCAGTATTTTATTCCTTATTTATTTCAATTTGTTGTTATAAAGGTTTTACTTGGAGAGATTTTACAGATTCTATTGTTGAAACAACAAGACTTTCAAGTATGATTTATTTTTTATGTGTAGGAGGTGAACTTTTTGGAAAAGTAATTGGTTATATTGGTGTTCCACAATTAATTACTGAATGGGTAGTAAGTTTCCATTTTGGCCCTGTAACATTTTTATTAGCAGCACAAGCGTTGTTATTAATTATGGGATTTTTCTTTTCTAGTTTTCCAATGGTAATTATTGTTTTACCATTATTTATGCCAAGTGTTATTGAACTAGGCATAGATCCTGTTCTATATGGTGTTTTAGCAATTTTTTGCTCTATTATTGGAGAAGTAACGCCTCCAATGGGACCTCAACTTTGGGTAGCTGCTCCTATTTGTAAAGAAAAAATTGGTAATATTATGCGAGAATCATGGGCTCCATTAGGTATTCAAGTTTTAAGCCTTATTATTGTAACCCTTTGTCCTCAAATATGCTTATTTTTAGTAAATCTTACAAGATAGGAAAATTTTCTTGTTTTTTTCCTAAAAACAGTTATTTCTAGGAAAAATCAAGGAGAAAGTATGAAAACAAAAAATACTGGTGCTCAAACTCTTGAAAAAGGACTTTTTGCTCTTGAATGTGTTGTTGAACACAAAACAGTAAGTATTACAAAATTAGCAAAGCAAATGGGTGTGAACAAAAGTACATTATATAGATATCTTACGACATTGAAAAAAATGGGTTACTTAGCTCAAGATGAAAATGATGGCTATTATCTTACAGATAAACTAATGAAAATGGCTGCTGGTGTTGTTCCACAAATGGAAATTCGTGAACTAGTTTTACCATTTTTAGAAGAAATGGCTCGTCTTTCTGGGTATAATAGTAATTTAGGTTTTTGGAATGGAAGTGAAATTTTATATCTTGCACAAAAACGTCCTCATCCTTTAGCTGGATTTAGTGTTGGTGAAACAATTCCTGCTTATTGTTCTGCTTTAGGAAAAGCAATACTTGCAAATCTTTCAAATACTGATTTAGAAAATTATCTAAATAAAGTAGAATTTAA
>SAMEA104404100__coassemble_3059_pt1 | contig 11657 bp, 6 predicted proteins | sample SAMEA104404100__metabat2_high_PE_071 | metagenome-assembled genome bin SAMEA104404100 (sample SAMEA104404100) | Balaenoptera acutorostrata
GGTCTAATACGTGAGGGATGACTATATATTGAAAATTGAAGACGATAACGAGAAGGTTTACTATAATAACGGTGGTTATGATGATGATAACGATAAGAAGGACCACTATGTTTTGAATAATGTCGGCGGCGATGAGAACTTTTTGAAGAATAACTTCCAGCTTGTGCTTCATTAAGAGTAAGAATTGTAGGAGTTGTATATGCAATTCCTGCCATAACCATACTTGCTAAAAATTTACGACGTTGTTGGCGAAATTTTTCTTTATTTGTAGTATTATTAATACACATAATTTTCTCCGTAACTGCTGTACGTTGCCTTTTTTATAATATAGAGAATATATCAGGTCAAGTATTACAGGGGTAAAGAAAATTTAAAAGACAATAATTTAATTTGATTGAGTTTATATGAATTGACTTATTGTTCTGTATGATTTAGAAAAGCAGAGATATAGATAATATAAGCTTGTAGGTTGCTATCAATAAGTTTTATTTATTGATAAAAATGTATAAAAGGAATTGTAGGATATGCCGTTATTAGTTAAAGTTTTTTTAGTTCTCTGTGTCTTGCTTTTAGCTGGTGGTGCAGCTGTTTTTTATTTTATAAATAAAAATAAAAAACCACAACAATCTAAAGAAAATATTAATTTTTGCACTATTACTCAAAGCGTTTTAAACCATGTGGAAGAATGGTCTGGAGAAGTAAGAAATTTACCAGCATCAAAGCAAATTTTAACTGTTGAAAATAAACAAATTCCACAAACAACTAAAGTAGTTGCATTATGTGTTGATGTTTCAAGTTTAGATCCTGAATTAGATCCTCTTGAATTAGCACAAATTGTTTGTGAAGATTTAGGCTATCAAACAACAGAATTATCAGAAACGCATGTAAGAGAATTTGTTCATTTAGATATGCGAATTGTTGTTATTTTCATTATGGCATATTCTGAAGATTATATCCTTAAACAAGTTAGAGGAGCAGATTTGTTTAATAAAATTTATTCAAATATTGCTGTGCTATATCCAAAACCAAAAGTATTGGGAAAAGCTGTTGTTCCTTATGATATTATTTTTAATCGTATCAAAGGCGTAACAACTACACGTGATATACGTCCTCCAAAACAATAAATTTTGTATTTGTTTGATAAAAAAACGTTATTCAAGAATTTCAAGAATAACGTTTTTTTTTATATAAATTTTGAGTGATTATTAAGGTAGGAACTTATTATTATTCAAACCAGATTATACTTGCTTGTCTTCCTGTATTATTGTTCTCTCTATGAGAAAAATAGGAATGGTGTAATGTTTTTGTGCAAAGGTCTAGGCCATAAATATTTTGGTACAAAAGACCTGCCTTATGAAGTTGAAATTTTGTGAGTTCCCAAAGGTTAAGGGTTTTCTCTTTTTCATTATACCATGTGGTGTATTCATTTCCCCATTCAGAAGAAAAATTAATAAATTCTGATTTATTTGGACCTAAACTTGGACCACGAACAGCATATAAATCTTTTGCCATAATTTGATACATTGCACAAAATTCATCTATGGCTTTTTGGATAAAATTAATTTTATTACCACGCCAACCAACATGAAGAGCCATGATGTATTGTCCTGTTTTGTGTGTAATTAAAATAGGTTGACAATCAGCTGTTTTAATAAGTAGTGCTGTTTTTCTTTTTTTTGTAGCAATTCCATCAGCTTCTATATTAGCTGTTTCTGAATATTGTATTGGATTAATATCAAAAACTAATTTATCAGAATGAATTTGTGAGATTTCACAAATTGGCATGGCAAGTTTTTCATATAAAAATTTTCTGTTTTGAAGAATAAGAGTATTATTTTCACCTCTATTAAAAGTAATACTTCCAAGACTTGATGTACTTGAATTATTTTTACCATGAAAAAGACAGTGAACAGAATGTATTCCACTAAATTGAAAATGAATAAAGTTAGTTAACATAATATATTCCAAATAGATTTATTGTGTTTTTATAAAAAATGTAACAAAATTTCATTTGCTAAATCAAAGAATTTTATATATTATTACTCATTCTTAAATTTTATTCAATTAGTAAAAGAAAGGTGTTTTTTTATGCGTGATATAGAAGTTTTGAAAAAAACTTTAGAAGATATTCTAAAAGCAAAGTCTTGGGAATGGCCTGAAAAAGCTGTTATAGAATTACCAAAAGATGCTAAACATGGTGATTTAGCTACTAATATAGCAACGACTCTTGCAAAAACTTGCCAAAAAGCACCTCGTGCTGTTGCAGAAGAAATTTGTCTTGAATTGAAAAATAATGCTCTTATTGAAAAAGCAGAAATAGCAGGACCTGGTTTTATTAATGTAACTTTTAAAGCAGGTTTTTGGCATGAACAAATTCTTCGTATGGAAAGTATGCAAGAAAAATTTGGTTCATTAGAATATGGAAAAGGTCGTAAAGTTAATGTGGAATATGTATCTGCAAACCCAACAGGACCATTGCATATTGGGCATGGTCGTGGGGCTGCAGTTGGTGATACAATGACTAGAATTTTACGATTTGCAGGTTATGATGTAAGTACAGAATATTATATAAATGACGCTGGTCGGCAAATGCGTTTACTTGGTCTTTCCACTTGGCTTAGAGTTCAAGATTTATGTAAAATGAATGTTACATATCCTGAAGATTATTATAAGGGTGAATATATCATTGATATTGCTAAAGAACTTTTAGAAAAAGATCCTGAACTTCCAACTCGTGAAGATGCTGAATATCGTTGTTTTAAATATGCAATGCAAAGTATTTTAGACGGTATTAAAAAGGATCTTGAAGATTTTAGAGTAGAACATCAAACATGGTTTTCTGAAGCAAGTCTTGTTGAAGCTGGAGAAGTAGAAAAAACTCTTAATAACTTAAAAGAAACAGGAAAAGCATTTGAACAAGACGGTGCTTTGTGGTTTAGAACCACTGAATATGGCGATGATAAAGACCGTGTATTAAGAAAAAGTGATGGCTTACTTACCTATTTTTCTTCTGATATTGCTTATCATGCGAATAAAATTGCTCGTGGTTTTGATGAAATGATTGATGTTTGGGGAGCAGACCATCATGGATATATTCCTCGTATGTCAGCAGCTATTGAAGTATTAGGTAAAAATCCTAAAACTGATTTTTCTGTTATTCTTATTCAACTTGTTAATTTACTTCGTGGTGGTAAACCTGTTGCAATGTCAACTCGTTCTGGTGAATTTGATACATTACGTCAAGTTATTGATGAAGTTGGTGTAGATGCAGCACGTTTTATGTTTTTATCTCGTAAAAGTGATCAACCTCTTGATTTTGATTTAGAATTAGTAAAACAACGTAATCTTGAAAACCCTGTTTATTATGTGCAATATGCTCACGCACGTATAAAAACATTACTTCGTCGTGCAGAAGAAAATGGATATAAACTTGATGAAACCTCTTCTTTAGAAATGTTAGCAGATTTAAAAGAAGGATCAGATATTGCTCTTGTACGTACTGCATTGCATTTTGAAGAAGCTGTACTTGATGCAGCTAAAAATAAAGCTGTGCATATAATTAGTTTTTATCTTATGGATTTAGCAGGAAAATTCCATAGTTATTATGCTAATACCCCAGTTCTTAGTGGCGATGAAAAGGCAATAAAAGCACGTTTAATTCTTTTGCGTGTTGTTGGAACAGTTTTAAAAAATGGTTTAAATTTATTAGGTGTTTCTGCACCAGAAAGTATGTAAAGGTATTTTATTGTGGCAAGACCTAATTATAGAAATACTGATAAAACAGCTAAAAATGGTCTTTTTGGTGGTAGTATAAAAAATTTGTTTGGTGCAAAGACTAAAGATAACGAGGAAAAACAAGAAGAAGATAGAGAATCAATACAACATCAGTATGAAGATATGGAGGAAGGTTTTATAAAAACAAAACCAAGAGAATATTTTACTCCTCCTTTTGATAATTATTCAACTACTGAAAATAATTATCAATCACCTTCTATGCAGAATTTTTCTTCTGTTCGAGAAGAAAAAAAAGATGAAGATATTGAAACAAAAAAAGGAATTGTTTTAAGTGGTTCTGCTCTTTTTACAGCAATGATAACTATCCTAATTTTAATAGGATTTGCATTTTTATTTGGGTTAATCATTGGTAAAGGTTCAACTCCACAAATAGCAAAAGTTAAACCAGCAAAATTAGAACCAAAGGTTAAAGAAGAAGAAAAAATTGTAGAAGTTTTGGCAAAAGAAAAACTACAATTTATGACTGAATTAAAAAAAGAACCAGATAGAAGAACAGCTGAACAAATATTAGCTGATGAAGCTGCTGAAAAGAAAGCAAAAGCAGAAAGAATTGCAAGAGAAAATAAAGCTAAAGCTGAACAAAAAAAATCTCAAGAGCAAGAAGTAAATGCGAATAAAAAATATGATTATGATATTCGTGTAGCTGCTTTTAGAAATGAAGATCAAGCAGATAAATTACGTATAAAACTTGAAACTGATGGTTTTAGAACAAGACGTAATGTAAAAGCTGATGATAAAGGAAATTGGTATTATATTCATGTTCTTTTAATAGGAACTGAAGAAAGGCTTCGTGAATCCCGTGAACGCTTTAAAAAATTCGGGATAAGCGATACTATAATTGAAAGTAAAACAGAATTAAAATAATGCGTTATGAGTAATACGCCACAAAATACAAAAGCATTATGTTTTTTTGATTATGAATTTTCAAAAAAGCATAATGCTTTTTTTTCATTATTAGATACAAGACATATTGATTTGTGTGAGTTTGAAAAAAATTTTTCTATACAATTACCTGAAGACTTTTCTTCTATATATGTATATGAAACACTAACAAGTACCCTTGATAAAGCACATTATTTAGTGGAACAAAAAGTTTTTTCTCCTTTTACTTCTGTAATTTGCCATGAGCAAACAGCTGGGAGAGGACAATTACGGCGTAAATGGGAATCTTTAACGGAAAATTTGTATGTAGCTATTGCATTGCCTAATTCTTATCCTTTTAATACAGAAGCAGCTGCACCAGCATTTGGGGCAATAGTTGCTCAAGCATTGGATAATTTGGGTTTAAAAGTAGCTTTAAAATGGCCTAATGATTTAGTGCAAAATAAAGATAATTCGTATCAAAAAGTTGGTGGTATTTTGCTTGAAGAAAGAAATGATGTACTCATTGCAGGAATGGGGATAAATCTTTTTTCTTCTCCAAGTGATATGGAATTAAGAGAAGATTTTTTTATTTCAGCGGGGCAATTAGCTAATTTTAAAGAAAAAAATATGATTAATCTATTTAATCAAGTAGCTTATAATATATTTTCAGATGATAAAAATAATTCTCAAAATAATATAAATAATATTGATATTTTGTGTAATGAAAACAATAGGTTTATTACAATTTTAGGTTTTTGGTTGGCTCTTGTGAAAGAAATAAAATTGTGTTATGAAAATCGAATAAAATCAAAAGACCCATTAGTATGGTTATCAATCTGTAAAAAGTATCTTGCTTTTTTAGGTGATAACGTATTGATTAAGCAAGCTTTAACCAAAAATAATTTTCAAAATGAAGATTGCTGTGAAAATATTTATGGGCAAATTGTGAGTATAGGAGAGGAAGGACAATTAGTTCTTTCTTCTGAAAGTGGTTTAATCGAGATTATTGGTGGTTCAATAACAAAGGGATAAGGGTAGATTATGGCACCTAAAACAATGGAAGAGTTGTTAGTAGAATTGAAAGGAAAGCCTATTTTGGTTGCAAACCGTGGTATTCCTGCACGTCGTATTTGTCGTTCCATAAGAGAGCGTTTTCATGCTACGGCTATAATGACTGCAACTGATGTGGATAAAACTTCTCCAGCTGTTGCATCAGCACAAGAACTGATGCTTTTAGGTTCTGACCCAAATTCTTATTTAGATTTAGATCTTATTATCAGTAAAGCAAAAAAACGTGGGGTTGTTGCAATTCACCCAGGTTGGGGTTTTGCATCTGAAGATGATACTTTTCCTCGCAAATGCCAAGAAGCAGGTATTGTTTTTATTGGTGCAGATGCAGATGCAATGCGTATGCTTGGAAATAAAGTTGAAGCTCGTAATATTGCAAAAAAATTAGATATTCCTGTTGTTCCTGGTTCTGAAGGTGCTGTTACTGTTGAAGAAGCGAAAAAGATTGTTCGTGAAATTGGTATGCCTGCAATGCTTAAGGCAGAAGGTGGCGGTGGCGGTCGTGGTATTTTTGTTATTCGTGATGAAAATACATTAGAAGATGCATTTAATAAAGCATCTGCTATGGCTGAAGCTTCTTTTGGTAATCCACGTTTATTTGTTGAAAAATATTTAGAAAATGTTCGCCATATTGAAATTCAAGTTATTGCTGATAAATATGGTAATGTTTTTGCCTGTGATGAACGTGATTGTTCTGTTCAACGTAACCACCAAAAACTTATTGAAATTACTCCTTCTCCTTGGAAGGGGTTAACTCCTGAACTTCGTGCAAGACTTAAAGATTATTCTTGTCGATTAGCTAAGGCTGTAAATTATCATTCACTTTGTACTGTTGAGTTTCTTGTAACTGAAGATGGAACGCCATATCTTATTGAAGTTAATACAAGATTACAAGTTGAGCATGGTATTACAGAAAGCCGCTATGGTATTGATTTAGTTGAAACGCAAATTGCCTTAGCTTTTGGTGTTCCTCTTGCTTTAAATGATGAAAATACAAAGGGTTATCATACAGCAATGCAAGTTCGTATTAACTGTGAAGACCCTAAAAATGGTTTTTCTCCAAACTCTGGTAGAATCACACGATACTTATCTCCAGGGGGACCTGGTATTCGTATTGACTCAAACCTTTCTGCTGGTTATGATTTTCCATCAAATTATGATTCTGCAGGTTCACTTCTTATTGCATACGGTCTTGATTGGGACAAAGTATGTAGTGTTATGAGCCGTGCTTTAGCAGAATATAGTATTCGTGGTGTAAAAACTACTTTACCATTTTTCCGTCATGTATTGAGAAATGAACGTTTTAAAACTGCAAATTTTGATACAACTTTTATTGAAAACACTCCAGAATTATTGAGTTATCAAGATTTAGTTCCAGAGGCAGAACGTCTTAGCCGTTTAGTTGCTGAAATTTCTGCAAAAGGATATAATCCTTATGTGCAACTTGGAAAATATCGTTCTGTTGATACTCCAAGAATGCCACATTTTGAACCAGTTCTTCCTAAAATTTCAGTGGAAGAACGTAATACTCCAAGTGTTTATCCTGTTGGCGATAGACAAGCTGTTCTTGATTTTGTAAGAGATTCAAAAAAAGTTCATTTTACAGATACAACAGGACGTGATCAAACACAGTCTAATACTGGTAACCGTTTCCGTTTAGCTGAAGATAAACTTATTGCTCCTTATTTGGATAATTGCCAATTCTTTTCATTAGAAAATGGTGGTGGTGCTCATTTTCACGTAGCAATGATGGCTAATATGACATATCCATTTTCTGAAGCAAAACGTTGGAATAGTTTAGCACCAAAAACAATGAAACAAATTTTAGTACGTTCTACAAACGTATTAGGTTATTCTCCACAACCTAAAAATTTAATGCAACGTACTTGCGAAATGATTTGTGATAATTATCATGTTGTACGTTGTTTTGATTTCTTAAATGATACAAGAAATATGAAACCTCTTGCTGAAGTTATTTTGGATCGTAAAGAAGTTATTTTTGAACCTGCTTTAGCTATTTCTTTGACTAAAGGTTTTGATGTTGATCATTATTTAGATGTTGCAAAAGCAACTCTTAATATGGTTGCGTCTGTTCTTGGTTGTTCTGAAGAAAAAGCAGCTCAATCAATAATTTTAGGTTTAAAAGATATGGCAGGGGTTTGTCCTCCTCGTTTTATTCGCGATCTTGTTACTGCTATTAAAAAACGTTGGCCAAGTCTTGTGTTACATTATCATCGCCATTACACTGATGGTCTTTTTACTCCTTCTGTTTGTGAAGCTGCTAAAGCTGGTGCAAATATTTTAGATGTAGCATTAGGTGCTAGTGTAAGAGCTTATGGTCAAGGTGAAGTATTATCAACTGCAGCATTACTTGAAGATGAAATGGGTATTGAAAACTATCTTAATAAAGATATGATTCGTGATGCTAACTTTGTTCTTAAACAAATTATGCCTTATTACGATAGATATTGTTCACCATACTTCCAAGGTATTGATTATGATGTTGTTTCTCATGGTATGCCAGGTGGGGCTACTTCCTCCTCACAAGAAGGAGCAATGAAACAAGGTTATATTCATTTATTACCTTATATGCTTCGTTTTCTTGCAAGCACAAGACAGATTGTAAAATACCATGATGTTACACCAGGATCTCAAATTACATGGAATACTGCATTTTTAGGTGTTACTGGTGCTTGGAAACGTGGAGAAATGGAAGAAGTAAATAGAATTTTATCTATTCTTGAAACTGTTGCTAAAACAGATGAAAAAGATTTATCAGATGAAATAAAACAAGCTAGACTTGATATTTATCAAGATTGCAATGATGCATTTAGAAATCTTTTGCTTGGTAAATTTGGTAAATTACCTCTTGGTTTCCCAGCTGATTGGGTATATCAAAGTGCTTTTGGTGATAAATGGGAAAGTGCTATTGCTGATAGAACAGAAGACAGTCCATTACAACATTTAGAACCCACTAATTTTGTGTTAGAAGAAGAAGCCTGCGAAAAAATTATTAAACGTAAACCAACCGAAGAAGAACTTGTGATGTATATGAACCATCCAGGTGATTCTATAAAAATTATTCAATTTAGACATGAATTTGGTAATCCAAATGCATTGCCTCTTGATGTTTGGTTTGAAGGTCTTGAAGTTGGTCGTGAATTACAATTTACTGATACTGACGGTAAACCTCATAGTATAACGATTTATCATATTAGTCCTGTTTCTGATAAGGGTATAGTAGAAGTTCGTTATGCTTATGATTCTCAATTTATGACACATGAAATAAAAGTTGCTAATCCAACAGGTACAGCAATTACTGATATTCCAATGGCTGACCCTAACAATAAAAATCAAATAGGAGCTCCTTCTAATGGTGATTTATGGGTAACTTATGTGAAAGTTGGTGATGTTGTAAAAAAAGGTCAAGAACTTTTTAATATTTCAATCATGAAACAAGAAAAAGCTGTTTTATCTCCACGTAATGGTATTGTTACTAAAGTATATAAAACAGCAGATTATAAAGCTTCCCGTAAAATGACACCTGTCCATGAAGGGGAGTTGATTATGGAAATTGATAGTATGCCACTTACTTGCCCAAGCAAAAGTTGTGGAAAACCTTTGGCTTATACTGATGCTAGTTTCTGCCCATATTGTGGGGAAAAAATTACAGCATCATATAAGGCAAAATATACTTCTGAATCAGAAACAAATTCATAAATAAAAACACGAGTTAATGTTCAACATTTCTCGGAGGAACAAATGACTAAACACACAGGTTCAAGTATTGAAGCTCTAAAAGAAAAATTGGTTCTTACCGGTGCAGATATCATGGCTATTGGTGAATCTGCTGAAATTATTGTTGGCGGTAAAAACTATAACACAGCTAAAATTCACGAAATCAAAGGCGTTCGTAGCCCACAATTCCGTGCTATTTCATCTATTAACTTTCATAAGCTTTTAGATGAAACACGTATTAACGCTGCTCTTGTTCGTTCCTTAGTTGAGAAAGAATATTCTCGTATTGATTGGAATGATCCAGAAATTAATCGTGATGCTGATTTCTTACAAAAGCTCGTTAGAAACTTAGGAAAAGAAATTAAAAAAGCTGATGCAAAAGAACAAGGTGCAACAAAAATTAAACTTCGTACTTTTGTAAATAACGTTGTTGAAGGTTTTGCAACTTCTCAAGAAGTTATAGACCAACTTCGTAAACGTTCTGTTTTAGTTCAATCAGCAATTTTATCTGTTGATTTGCCAAAAGAAGTTGATACAGCAGTTCGTGAAGCATATTTAGCTATTTGCTCTGAAGCTGGAGTAGAAGAAGTTCCTGTTGCTGTGCGTTCTTCTGCTGCAGGTGAAGATTCACGCAAAAAAGCTTTTGCTGGTTTACAAGATACCTATTTAAATATTGTTGGTGAAGATAAAGTAGTGCAAGCATATCATTGGGATTGTGCATCTGCTTATAACCTTCGTTCTATGACTTATCGTAGAGAAGCAATACGTGATGGTATTACACAAGCAGAAGCAACTGGTGATGAAGAATTAGCTATTCAAGCAAAAAAAGAATGGGCTATTGAACAAACTTCTTTATCAGTATGTATTATGCGTATGATTAATCCTGTTGTTTCTGGTACTGCTTTTGCAGCTGATACAGCATCAGGTTGTCGTGGTACAGTACGTAATGACCTTGTAAGTATTGATGCTAGCTATGGTCTTGGTGAAGCTGTTGTTGGTGGTATGGTTACACCTGATAAATATTATGTATTCCAACGCGATGACGGTAAAGAAGTTGTTGTGCGTAACCTTGGTAGCAAAACAAAGAAAATTATTTATGATGCTAAGGGTGGTACAAAAGAAATTGATGTAAATCCAAATGATGTAACAAAATGGGCTTTATCTGATGTGCAAGCAGAAGATATTGCAAAAGCTGTTCGTATAATCAGTAAATCTTATGATAGTATGATTATGGATACAGAATTTTGTTATGATGCAAATAATGAACTTTGGTTTGTACAAGCACGTCCTGAAACTCGTTGGAATGAAGAGCTTGAATTACACCCAAATACAATCTTTATGCGTCGCTTGGAAGTTGATGAAAAAGCAGCAGAAAAAGCTGAAGTTATTTTAGAAGGTAACGGTGCATCTCGTGGTGCTGGTCAAGGTACTGTGCGTTTCCTTCGTTCTGCTTTAGAACTTAATAAAGTTGGAAAAGGTGATATTTTAGCTGCTGAACGTACTGACCCTGATATGGTTCCTGGTATGCGTGTTGCATCTGCTATTTTAGCTGATGTTGGTGGTGATACAAGCCATGCTGCTATTACTTCACGTGAGCTTGGTATTGCTGCGGTTATTGGTATTCAAAGAAATGAAACTTTACGTGCATTAGACGGACAAGAAGTTACTGTTGATGGTACTCGTGGTCGTGTTTATCGTGGTTTACTTCCTCTCCATGAACTTGGTGGAGAAATGGATCTTGATAAACTTCCTAAAACAAAAACGCATATTGGTTTAGTTTTAGCTGATGTAACTCAAGCTCTTTTCCTTTCTCGTTTACGCAATGTAGAAGATTTTGAAGTAGGTCTTTTACGTGCTGAATTTATGCTTGGTAACGTTGGAGTTCACCCACGTGCTTTAGAAGCTTATGATAATGGTTCTTTAGATGATTTAGTTTCTGGTCAATTAGCAACACAAGAAAATAAATTAACAAAGATTATGCAAGAACAACTTTCAAGTGGTCTTGTAACTCTTGATTTGAAACTTCGTGATCATGTTGGACGTGTAACTGGTCTTGCTCCTGAAATTGAAAAAGCTATCAATTATGAACCACAAGGCACAGAAGAAGTTTTAGCTCAACAAAGAAAAATTCGTGAACTTGAATATAAACTTGATGAATACATGGAATATGCAATGCGTTATCAAGACGCTAT